>Ga0209123_1000946_pt1 | contig 32243 bp, 26 predicted proteins | sample BarGraIncu00431A_FD_184500 | JGI IMG/M metagenome (GOLD analysis project Ga0209123, IMG submission 184500) | Arctic peat soil microbial communities from Barrow, Alaska, USA - Barrow Graham LP Incubations 004-31A (SPAdes) (version 2) | ecosystem: Environmental > Terrestrial > Soil > Wetlands >... | reverse complement strand
TTGTATTCCCAGAATCTTTGAGAACCACCAAGCAGGAGCCTTCGCAGACTATCATCCACCCACGGGGACAGCAACGAGGAAGCCGTGGCCACGGGCGCACCCAACGTCCGGACCTCCCCGTCATCGAGGAAATCCACGAGCTGCGGACGCGACTTCAGTGCCGCGGAAATCGCCAGGATTGTACAGCTTATGGCCGACAATCCCCAGTTTCACCGGGCAGACATCTCCCGCGAAGTTTGCCGTATTCCTCCAATGGTATAAAGCTGACGGCGGGCTTAAGGAGATGTCCTGCCGAGTTGCCATGTTGCGCATGCACGCCGACGGTTTGATTGAACTCCCTGCTCCCCGCAGAACGAAACCGACATTGCGCCCCTTCTGCTCCACCTCGGTGACCGACCCCCAAGAATCTATTCTTCACCCCTCGCGAAAAGATTTTAGAAAGATACTGACGACGGTTGACCGAATAAATACACTGATCCGAACACGAATGTCTTGAAACGTTCGAGACGATTCAGTACAGTCTCGATAAGCACTGTCTTCCCTTTGCGCGTTGATGGTTTTTTGCAAAAGCATCGTAACCGACAATGGAAGGCAATGCCCTGATTTTTTAACAAACGCTAAGCCATATTTTGCAAACGAGGTGTAAGTAATGGGATTTTACTTGCGACATGCAAGCGATGTTAAGATCAAGTCATGAAGACGACGTGTAAAGAAGACCTTCGGTCCCATTGCGCAGTGAACTACGGCGTGGAGATCTTCGGCGACCGGTGGTCGCTCTTGATCATTCGCGACATCGTTTTTGCTGGCAAGAAGACGTATGGCGAGTTCCTGAAATCGGAAGAGGGAATCGCGACCAATGTCCTTGCTTCCCGCCTTGCCTTTCTTGAGGAGCAAGGAATTCTCTCGAGGGCGCCCAGCCCCGACGACAGGCGAAAGGACTTCTGCACTCTGACCGAGAAGGGCCTGGACCTCATTCCCATCGTGCTTAACATAGTCCTTTGGAGCGCGAAGCACGATTCGAAGTCGTACGTGCGGCGCCGCAAGGAGTTCGTTGCTCGATTAAGTCGAAGCCCCATGCAGGTGAGCGAAGAGGTGAAGGCGCTGGTCCGCAATGGCGGATGTGTCTTTCCTGAGGGCAAGGAATAAACAACAGCTAATCATAAATACCATCCAATAAGCGTGCACCATAAAAAGACACTATGTGGTTTGCCATACAAGATTCCCTATACGGCACGGCATTCTTTCGCAGCATGGGCCCTGACATTGAGGATGGACCCGAATCGCCTAGTCAAATTGATGGGCCATAATTCCAAGCAAATGGTTTATGAGGTCTATGGAGCGAATACGTTGAGGGGCAAGCAGATGATTATTTTGCAATCCTGGGGTATTTAGGGAAGGATTTCATAGCAGTAAAAAGGACGACACTTGGGAGTAGAATTCACGTCTCCTTGACAATCGGACTACGCCGGACTGTGGCAGCCAGATCAATTTGTTCGTCCCCTTGCAAAGGCTTGAGATTCTGCTACGGACATCGTCAATGGATCCCCAGTAATAATCATGGTTGCCTAGCACGAAATAGATTGGGACCTCTATATTATCAGCAAGGAAGCGTAGGTAAAATTCGACATTAGTGGCCTCACCGATGTCCCCACCGATCAGCAGAGCATCAACTCCAAGGTTGTTGACGGCTGCATCTGGGGCCTCTTGCCTTATCGACAATTTGAACAATGTCTGAAACTTTAGTAGCTTCTTTTGCACCTTTATGGTAGCTTTTACCTGTCTAAAGATGTAAATAAAGCCGTTAACGGATGGAATGTGGATACTGAATCGTTGACCACTCAGGAATGGGAGCAGAGAATAGGCGATCAAATTCGATCGCTACGCCTGCGTAAAAACATTGAGCAGACGGCAGTGGCAAATCAGTCGGGAGTGTCTTTGTCCGCCCTCAAAAATCTTGAGTCCGGCAAGGGTGCTTCCATTAAGACTTTAATCAAGATATTGCGTGTGTTAGACCGAGTTGAGTGGCTTACCATCCTGGCACCGCCGATCACGATCAGCCCTTTGCAGATGCTGACCAGGAAAAACATCAGGATGCGTGCTCGTCAAAGGAAAACCGATGAAATATAGCCCAGTTGATGTCGTGGAAGTCCGGATATGGGGCAAGAAGGTCGGCGCCGTAGCCCTCGATCCGGGTCTCGGGTTCTATGTCTTCGAGTATAACCCGCGATTTGTGGACGCGCGATGGGAAATTGCTCCCCTTACAATGCCCCTTTCTGCACATCCCTATGTTTTCACAGATCTTCCTCCGATGACATATAAAAGGCTTCCTCCAATGTTGGCGGACTCGCTTCCTGATGATTTCGGAAATGCACTCATCGATGCGTGGATGGCAAGGCAGGGCGTATCAAAAAATTCCATTACCTCTCTTGATCGTCTGGCTTATATGGCAAAGCGCGGTATGGGCGCCCTGGAGTTCCATCCGTCGCGTGGGCCTAAGGCCACGGGGAGGAGCACAGCAATTCATTTGGTCGAATTGACTGAAAGTGCCCGTATTGCTGTCCAGGGCGAGATTGATTCAGATCCCCATGCAGAAGCTGCTCTATCTCAGATCATACAGGTTGGCACTTCCGCTGGGGGAGCAAGGGCTAAGGCCGCTATTGCCTGGAACCCGGTCACTAACGAGATTCGTGCTGGGCAGTTCGATATCGAAGAGGGTTTTGAGCACTGGCTCCTGAAGTTTGACGGCATGGGGGAGGACCGGGAACTCGGGCAGCCGCAGGAACACGGGCGGATCGAGTATGCCTATTACCTGATGGCCTGCGAGGCTGGCATCACAATGTCCTCCTGCCGGCTGTTGGAAGAAAACGGGCGGGCTCATTTCATGACGCTACGCTTTGACCGCGACGGGAACCAGAAACACCACATGCAGACCCTTTGCGCGATGGCCAGGCTTGATTACAAGCAGAAGGCGACTCATGACTACAACCAGCTCTTCCAGACGATTAAGGCTCTTGATTTGGGACATCATGCAATGGAAGAGGCATACCGTCGGATGATCTTCAACGTGGTTTCGCGCAACTGCGATGACCACACGAAGAACACTTCCTTTCTGATGAAGCAGGGGGGGAAATGGGAGCTGTCGCCGGCGTATGATATAACTTTCGCTCACAACCCTAAGGGGGAATGGACCCACCAGCATCTGATGTCGGTTAACGGCAAATTTAAGGAGATCTCTGCCGATGATATGGCAATAGTGGCCGATCGCTTTGGCATCGGCGCCGCGCCGAAGATTATCGCTAAGGTGAAGAACGCGGTCTCAAAGTGGTCTGGATTTGCTGAGGCGGCAGCAGTTAGCAAGGGGGAGACAGACCGTATTAGAGCAAACCATCTGCTTTAATCAGGAATTATCAGACTCAAGATTACAGAAGATCATGGGTATGGTATTTCGGTTGGTGTACACCCGCCCTTTTCAGCACAGGAATTGGGAAACAAAACGCTACCTTGTAATAGGCAAATTGTCCGGTGAAATATCTTCATTCTCTCTATGTATCGACCGCCCCGTCCTTCCATGCGCTAGAAATGAAGCATAAAATGAAAACATGGCGATAGAAGCATAAAGTGAAAACCGTGCTCACTTTATGCTTCAAGTGACAACTATTGATTATTGAAGAAAATGGCGGAAGCACATGGGAATCGAACCCACCTGGGAAGTTTCTCACCCCCCACACTGGTTTTGAAGACCAGGCCGCCCACCAGCGACGGTTGTGCTTCCTTGAGATGTGACAAGGCTTTTTATAGCATCGCCACTGCTAAGTCAACTCCTAATCCCCGACTTGCACTGACAGATACGAAGGACATGGTCGGTGCCTTGGGGCTCCAGCGCGGTGGAGGGCCACCCTTTGCCCGGTCGGCCGCCACCAATTGCAGTCTCAACTCCATTCCCGCGCCAAGAAGGTATTGTCAGTTGCTCCACTTCTGTAGTACGCTCGACTGGCAATCGATTTCGGGTTTTGCTTCTCCGGGGCCGCCCTTGACAAACTATACGATTTTCTGTATAGCTTTCCAAGCATCTATTCAATGTTTAAGGAGGATTAATGATTCTATTAGCCAATATCCTCTTGGCCCTGGCAAAGATAATCGAGCTGGCAAGCGGACTTCTTACGGTCTATAAGTACATCCTGTTGGCAAGTGTCATCATCTCGTGGGTGAACGCCGACCCTTACAATCCGATTGTCAATTTCATCTACCGGGCCACGGAACCCGCGCTGCGCCGGGTGCGCCGCTATATGCCCGATACGGGAGCGCTTGACCTTTCCCCGCTGGTACTCTTCGCACTTATCTATCTGGTGCAGATCATCGTCTTTGATACGGCGTACAGCTATCTCATGATTATGAGCAGCCAGATGAAAGGGCAGGGGCTATGAAAATTTCACCGATGGATATCCAGCAGCAGCAGTTCAAGGGGAAGATGTTCGGGGGCCTCGACGCCGAGGACGTGGATGCTTTCCTGCAAGCGGTCGCGGGCGAGATGGAGGAATTGATCCGCGAAAATGGCGATCTGAAGGAGCGCCTGAGCCGCAATGCTACGGCGATCACCGAGATGGAGGCGCGCGAGTCGCAGTTGCGCGAGACCATGCTCGCCGCCCAGCGCATCACGGAGGAGATGAAGGCGAACGCCCAGCGGGAAGCGCATCTGGTGGTCTCGGAGGCGGAACTGAAGGGGGAGCGCATCATCGCCGACGCCGAGCGGAAACTCGTCGACCTCAGTAACCAGATCCAGGAACTGAAGCGCGATAAGGTCCAGTTTGAGTCCGGCTTTAAGGGTCTCCTCGACACCTATTACAAGCTCCTTGCCCTAAGCGATGAGTGATGATGAACTGCGCGTCACCCAGACGCCGGAGGGGATCATCTTCAACATCCACGTCCAACCCAGGGCCTCGCGCTGTGAGATCTGCCCCCCTAAGGACGGGGAATTGAGGGTGCGGCTCACCTCACCCCCGGTCGAGGACGCGGCGAACAAGCAGTGTGTGGAACTGATCGCCAAGGCGCTCGGGGTCGCCAAATCCCGGGTCTCCATCAAGGCGGGCGCCAAATCGAGACATAAGACGGTTAAGGTGGAAGGGGTGGAGAGCGCAGCGCTCGCCGCCCTATTTAACGAGAAGGGGTAGATTATTTCATGAAAGCTAAAGACATCATGGTTACCGACGTTCCCTCCATCTCTGTTAGGACCTCGGTAGCGGAGGCTATTCGGACCATGAAGCGCAACTTCGGGGACGAAAGCTTCCTGAATGCGGCGCCGGGTCTCATCGTGCTGAACGAGAGGGGCGGGCTCGCCGGCATCCTCACCCCGCTTAGCATCATCACCGCTCTCTTCGACGGTGCCCCCAAGGACGGTTCGGACGCGCCCTATTTCGCCTCCCTCTGCGACAGGATCAAGGATCTCCAGGTTTCGGACATCATGGAACACCAGCCGATCTCGGTCACCCTGGACGCCCGGGTGAGCGACGTTGCCGAACTTTTCCTGACCCACCGCTTCCAAAGGGTGCCGGTGGTGGACGGCAAGAAGGTGGTCGGTATCATCTATCGCTCCCGGCTGCTCTTCGCCATGACGCGTAGCCTCGACGTTTAGCCCCTTGACAAGTCGGGGGGGGGATACGTATATTAAATGTGCTCCACTGCCATATGACAGTGTCTTCAAGTCTAACAGGAGGTAGTACAAGCGATGCCACTTTATGAGTACCAGTGCAAAAGCTGCAATAACAGTTTTGAATTGCGCCAGAAATTTTCCGATCCCCCGGCCTCTGTATGTCCCGAGTGCGGCGGCGAGGTCGAAAAGCTGATCTCCCAGTCCGGCTTTGCCCTCAAGGGCAAGGGGTGGTACGGTGACGGCTATAGCGGCACCAAAGAGGCAGCCCCCGCCGCTACCCCCTGCGCCTCGGGCGGAAGCTGCGCCGGATGCCCCTCGGCTTCCTGATTGAATCGCCCCCGGAAACGGGGGTTTTTTTATGCCCACTCCGTAAAGCTCTTTACAAACTCCGCCGCGTTACTTATTATTTCTCCATTAAAAATATCGGCTCCGGAAAGCCTCCCTGCGCAGGGCGCTCCGGCCGCGAACCGCCGCTTTTCGGCCCTTTGGCTACCGGGCCGGGCGCCGGTTTTTCCGGCCCGGATTTCCCTCACATGGGAAAAGAGCGGGGATAGTTTGCTTTCGGGACCTAAGGGGTGCATGGTAATGGCTAAAATCATTGACGGCAAGGCGATCGCGGCGAAGCTGCGCGGCGCTATTGCGGCTCAGACGGCTCAGCTCAAGGAAAAGGGGATTGTCCCCGGACTCGCGGTGGTGCTGGTCGGAGAGGACCCCGCCAGCAAGGTGTACGTCTCCATGAAGGAAAAGGCCTGCGCCGACGTCGGGATCTTTTCCGACGAGTACAAGCTTTCCGCCGAAACGGGCGAGGAGGAACTTCTCGAGCTGATCGGCATGCTGAACCGGGACCCCAGGATCGACGGCATCCTGGTGCAGTTGCCGCTTCCCAAGCAGATCAACACCGACCGCGTGCTGGAGGCGATTTCGCCGGAAAAGGACGCCGACGGCTTCCACCCCTACAACGTGGGGCGCCTGGTGATCGGCAAGCCCCTCTTTCAGCCCTGCACACCCTATGGCGTCATGGTACTCTTGAAGGAGTCGGGGGTGGATCTCTCGGGGAAGGAGGTGGTGGTGGTGGGACGCTCCAACATCGTCGGGAAGCCGGTCGCACTCATGTGCCTGCAGCAAAACGCCACGGTGACGCTCTGTCACTCGAAGACCCGCGACCTGGCCACCAAGGTGGCGCTCGCCGACGTGCTGATCGCTGCAGTCGGCGTCCCGGAGATGATCAAGGGCTCTTGGATCAAGGAGGGGGCCGTAGTCATCGACGTCGGGGTAAACCGGGTGGGCGAGAAGAAGCTGGTGGGGGACGTGGAGTTCGCTGCGGCCTGCGAGCGCGCCTCCGCCATCACCCCGGTTCCCGGCGGCGTGGGGCCGATGACCATTACCATGCTGCTGCACAACACTTTGGAGTCGGCTAGAAGGAGAGGGTAGGCTTGCCGTTTGCTCTGGCTTTTGGCGCAGAGTGGCGCCGGGAGGCAGGGGCAGTCGCCCCGGCCACCCAATCGGAGGGGATATCATGCGGGTGAAAAAGGCTGTTTTTCCGGTTGCGGGTCTGGGGACCAGGTTCCTTCCGGCAACCAAGTCGACTCCCAAGGAGATGCTGCCGCTCATCGACAAGCCGCTGGTGCAGTACGTCGTCGAGGAGGCGGTCGCCTCCGGTATCGAGCAGATCCTCTTCGTCACCGGGCGCGGCAAGCGGGCGATCGAGGACCATTTCGACATCGCCTTCGAGCTGGAGAGCCTGCTGCACGACAAGGGCAAGGATGCGGAGCTGCACCAGGTGCGCGAGATCGCGGAAATGGCCAAGATCTTCTTCGTGCGCCAGAAGCAGGCGCTTGGCCTGGGACACGCGATCCTCTGCGCCAAGGATTTCGTCGGGGGCGAGCCGTTTGCGGTCCTTTTGGGGGACGACATCATCGACGCTCCGGTCCCCTGCCTGGCCCAGCTCCTGGAAGTCTACGAGAGCTACCGCGCTCCGGTGCTCGCCCTGGAGAAGGTCCCGATGGTGAATATCTCCTCGTACGGCTGCGTGCGCGCCCATCCCCTGACGGAGCGGGTTTTCGAGGTGCTCGACCTGGTGGAGAAGCCCGCGATCATCGATGCGCCCTCCGATCTCGCCATCATCGGCCGCTACATCCTCACCCCCGGTATCTTCCCGATTCTGGAGGACCAGGAGCCGGGGAAGGGGGGGGAGATCCAGCTGACCGATGCCATCAAGCGTTTGGCGAAGCAGGAGTCCATCTACGGCTGCCAGTTTGAGGGGGTGCGCCACGACTGCGGGGACAAGCTCGGGTTTTTGAAGGCCACGGTGGAGATGGCGCTGAAGAGAAACGAGTTTAACGGTGCCTTCGAGGAGTTTCTGCGGCAAAAGCTCGGCTATTAGCGCAGTCTCCCCCCGCCGCCGATGCCGTACTGGAAGAAGGCGATCAGGTTGAACTCCTGGCCGGTGTACCCCTTCGGGAAGGAGCCGATCGGGCCGAGCGCCTTCAGGGTGCGCAGCACCTCGTCGTCCAGGATCCTGCTTCCCGAACTTTCCAGCAGTGCCACATGGGTGATCTCCCCGCCCCTGCTAAAGGTTATCTTCACCGGGGTCACTCCCTCGATTCCCCGCAGTAGTGCTGCCTGGGGGTAATGCCAGGTACCGTAGACCGCCGTTTCGAAGCGACGCAGGAAGGAGCCGAACTGGATGTCGTCGGTGTTCAGGAACTTGGTCTCGCCGTCCTCGACCTCGGAGCCGTATTTCTTGCGGTAGCTCTCTTCCAGGCGCGCCAGCTTTCCGGTGCTGGGAAAGAGGTCGGTTTGCGCCGGGGGGGCTCCGGTTTTCGGCCGGAAGAGCCCTTCGCCCCGGGTGATCGGCGCCTCGGTCACCTGCGGGGCGCGGCTGGGCTGCCGGCTCGGGACGGTGGAGGAGGGCGTTTCGGGGTGCACCTCGGCACGGCTCGGTTGACTGGAGCGCGCCGGATGTTGCCGAAGCTGCTCGATCTGCTGGCTTCCCTTGGGGGCGATTTCCTTGGTGACCCGCTGCGGCTTTTCAGCAATCCTTTTCTGCTCTTTTTTGGGCCCGGGCGGCGCCGGAGGGGTCTCGGGGAGCTCGGTCAGGTCCACCATGGTCGGCTCGGGAGGGGTCTTTTCTTTTTCGGGGGGGATCAGCGCCACCAGCCCGAAGATCGTCAGGTGCAACACGATCGATAGGACGAGCAGGTAGAGAAAGGTTTTTTCGACGTATTTATCGGACATGTATCTCCACCCGGAGCTTCGGGCGCTTACGTTAATATAAGGCTGGGGCCGGGAAATAGCAATCCGGTTGGCCCTGGTCATTTGGGTTGAGGTGGGCGGCTTCGGGGTCTCTTGCTGCTGCCTGGCAGGCCGGTCCTGATCCGTCAACCGCGAAGCTAAAGCAAGGTTATCATAGTTACAAGATCGCTCCCTAAAATGCAAGGGTGAACTGAGCTCCCGCGTTGGCCGCCGGCCCTTCCCGGTAAGCGATGAAAACTTCAGGGCCATTGCGTCCTTTGACCTAGGTCAACGACTTGGCCGTGCTTTGGGTGGATAATCCGAGTCGCCCCTACAGGTATCACATTAACCGAGGTTTCCATGCTGGTAGTAGTTTGCGTAAAACAGGTCCCCGACACGACCCAGGTGCAGATCGATCCGGTTACCAACACCCTGATACGCGAGGGTGTCCCCTTCATTGTGAACCCTTACGATACCCACGCCATCGAGGAGGGGCTGCGGCTTAAGGACCGCTTCGGCTTCCGGGTCGCGGCAATCTCCATGGGGCCGCCCAATGCGGAGGCGACCCTGAGAAAGGCGCTTGCCCTCGGGGTCGACCGTGCCATCTTGCTCTCGGACCGGGTCTTTGGAGGCGCCGACACTTTGGCGACCAGCAAGGTGCTGGCGGCCGCGATCGAGCGGTTGGCGCAGGACGAGGAGGTCGGGGTGGTGATCTGCGGCAAGCAGACCATCGACGGCGATACCGCCCAGGTGGGTCCGGGGATTGCGACCCGGCTCGACTTCTCCCAGCTCACCCTGGTGGACCGGGTGGAGGAGCTCGACCCGGTCGGGCGCTCCATCCGGGTCAGGCGCAAGCTCGAGGGGCGCCACGAGCAGGTCGAGTCTCCGCTGCCGGTCCTTTTGACGGTCGTTCGCGAGGTGAACCGCCCCCGCTATCCGACCGTGGCGATGCGCCTGCAGTCCGCCGACGCGACCGTTGAGCTTTGGGACAACCGCACCCTTGGGCTCGACGTGAACGGCATCGGTCTCAAGGGCTCCCCCACCTGGGTGAGCCGGATCTTCTCTCCGCAGCGCGCCCTGGGCGAGATGCTGGGCGACGGCGCCCGGGACCCCGAGGGGGCCGCACAGCTTTTGATCGACAAGATGCTGGAGCAGGACCTGCTGGCAGTGTGAAATTTATCTCAAGGAACCAGACATGACCGAAGCTGTGAAACCAACGAAAAAACCGCGCGGCAAGGCTGCCCTCCTGGAAGGAAAGTGCATCGCCTGCGGCGCCCGCTGCCAGAGCGCCTGCCCGGTCGACGCCATCGAGATGACCGAGTCGGGCGAACCGATCATCAACACCACCCGCTGCATCGGCTGCGTCAAGTGCGTCAAGGTCTGCCCGGTGCAGGCGCTGGAGATGTCTTTTACCCCGGAAGAGCTGCGCATCCTGCAGGAACTCGCCGCCTCGTCCAGTTCCGCGGGCGTGACCCCGGAACTGGACCCCGAGGAAGCGGCGCTCGCCAAGCGGCTCTCCGCTTATCACGGGGTCTGGGTCTTTATCGAGCAGACCGAAGGGGAGGCCGCCAAGGTCTCCTGGGAGCTGCTCGGCAAGGGTAAGGAGCTGGCGCTTGACCGCGATTGCGAGCTGGCTGCCGTCGTCATGGGGAGCGGGGTGGAGGAGCTCTGCCGCCAGGCGATCGGCTATGGCGCCGAAAAGGTGTACCTGATGGATGCCCCGGTGCTGCTCCACTACCGGACCGAGGCCTACCAGCGCGGGGTCTGCGCCCTGGTCGAGAAGTACCGCCCCGAAGTCATCCTGATGGGCGCCACCGGGCTTGGGCGCGATCTTGCCGGAGTCGTGGCTACCAAGCTTGCCACCGGCCTCACCGCCGACTGCACCGGCCTCTCCATCGACGAGAAGGGAAACCTGATGCAGACCAGGCCCGCCTTTGGCGGCAACATCATGGCGACCATCGTCTGCGACAAATTTCGGCCCCAGATGTCGACGGTCCGGCCCCACGTCATGCCGATGCCTCACTTCGACCCGGCGGCCCGGGGAGAGATCATCAGGGAGGAGGTGCCGGTTTCCGAGGCGGACATGAAGGTGAAGGTGCTGAAAATCCTCATGGACAGCGGCGGCGGATCCGACGTCGACATCTCGGGCGCCGAGTTTATCGTTTCGGGCGGCCGCGGGATGATGGGGAAGGAAAACTTCTCCATGCTGCAGGATTTGGCCGACGTGCTGGGAGGGGTGGTCGGCGCCTCCCGGAGTGCGGTCGACGCGGGGTGGATGCCGCCCGACCGGCAGGTGGGGCAGACCGGCAAGACGGTGCGCCCCAAGGTCTATATCGCCTGCGGCATCTCCGGAGCGATCCAGCACCTGGTCGGCATGCAGGACTCCGACGTGGTGATTGCCATCAACCGTGATGCGGACGCCCCGATCTTCCAGGTGGCGAGCTACGGCATCGTCGGGGACCTGTTCCAGATCATCCCGGCGCTGACCCGCAAGCTTCAGGCGCTGAAGGCATCACGATCGAGCAGCGTCGGAAACGACTGAACAAAACTCCCTTCCCTGCCAGGGAAGGGTTGGGGTGGGGATGGGGAAGGTCTGCTGGACGAAGCCCCCGAGCACCAACAAAACCGGCACTGAGCGGTCGCCTCTCTCCAGCGGCCGGCGCCGCATTTAATAGTTAACGAGGTCTTTCATGATGCCGCATCCTACTCTTTTCGTACCGCTTCTGGTGGCCTCGCTGGTTTTTTTCTGTTTCAGCGTGTACCGGCGCTTTTCACTGGTCCTGATGGGGCAGCCTGAGCAAAGGCTGGACCAGCCGGTGCGCCGCCTGAAGGAGATGCTGGTCTACGCCTTCGGCCAACTGCGCGTCCTCAGAAAGCCCTTCGGCCTGAACCACTTCGTCATCTTCTGGAGTTTCATGATCCTCGCCCTGGCCAACGGTGAGTTCCTGGTAAACGGCATCCTCCCGGAGCTGAGCCTGGATCTCCTGCCGCAGGGGGTGCACCATGTGCTGCTCTTCGTCTTCGACCTGGTGTCGCTATTGACCCTGGTGGCGATCGCCCTTTCCTTCGGGCGCAGGCTGATCGTGAAGCCCCCCTATCTGGACAGCCTCTATGTGAAGGCGAGGAGTCCCGAGGCGTTCCTGATCCTTTCCTTCATCGCTCTTTTGATGATTGCCTACCTCGGCATGCACGGGGTGCTCATCGCGCAGGGGGAGGATCCCGCCGCCTCGGCCATGCCGGTTTCCAGCCTGGTCGCGACCTGGCTGGCTCCCGCAGGTCCCTTGCTGGGAACCCTGCTGGTCGTCTTCTGGTGGTTGCACGCGGCGGTGCTGCTTGCCTTTATCTGCTTTCTGCCGCACTCAAAGCATATGCATATCCTGACCGCGATACCCAACTGCTATCTTGGCAGCCTGGAGCGCACCAACACCCAGCCAAGGGAGGTCTTTGCCAAGGGAGAAAGCTACGGGGTGGGGAGCGTGGAGCGCTTTAGCTGGAAGGATCTGCTCGACACCTACAGCTGCACCGAGTGCGGCCGCTGCCAGGACGCCTGCCCGGCGACCAACACCGGCAAGCCGCTTAACCCGCGCCAGATCGTGCACTCCATCAAGGTGAACCTGCTGGAAAACGCTTCCGCGCTCAGGGACGGCAGAAAGGGGACGCTCCCGCTGATCGGCCATGAAGGGGAGGGGACCAACACCGAGGAGGCCATCTGGGCCTGCACCACCTGCGGCGCCTGCATGCAGGCCTGCCCGGTGCTGATCGAGCAGATGCCCAAGATCATCAAGATGAGGCGGCACCTGGTGGAGACCGAAGCGCGTTTCCCCGAGGAGCTTTTGAACCTCTTCGAGAACATGGAGCAGCGGTCGAACCCCTGGGGTATCGCTCCGGGCGAGCGCGGGAAGTGGGTTTCCACCATGGAGGTGAAGCCCTTCGTCGCCGGGGAGACCGAGTACCTACTGTACGTCGGCTGCGCCGGGTCCTTCGATTCCCGGGCCAAGCACGTCACCGTGGCGCTGGCGACCGTGCTGGACGCGGCCGGAGTCTCCTGGGGCATCCTCGGCAAGGACGAGAAATGCTGCGGCGACAGCCTGAGAAGGCTCGGAAACGAGTTCCTTTTCGACAAGATGGCGCAGGAAAACGTCGCCCAGTTCCGCGAGCGCGGAGTCACCAAGGTGATCACCCTTTGCCCGCACTGCCTCACCACCCTGAAAAACGATTACCGCCAGTACGGGCTGGAACTTCAGGTGCAGCATCACAGCGAACTGATGGCGGAGCTGATGCAGCAGGGGCGCCTCCATCTGGAAGGGGGGGCCGCAGGCCTTGGGACTATCTCCTACCATGACCCCTGCTACCTTGGCCGGCATAACGGGGTCTTCGACGCCCCCCGCGGCCTGATCGAGGCGGCGACCGGCAAGGCCCCGCAGGAAATCGGACGCAACCATGAGACCTCCTTTTGCTGCGGAGCGGGCGGCGGGCGCATGTGGATGGAGGAATTCATCGGGGACCGGGTGAACCACACCCGCGTGGACGAGGCGCTGCTCGGCTCTCCGGACACGGTCTGTGTGGCCTGTCCTTACTGCATGACCATGTTCGAGGACGGCCTGAAGGACCGCGGGGCCGGTTCGGTGCGGGTCAGGGACGTCGCCGAAGTGGTGGCCGAAGCGCTGCGCAAGGTGTAAGCTGACCCGGCTAGTCGAGGGGGAAGTGGATTTCCCCCTCCCTAACCCTCCCCCTCCGGGAAAGGGGACTCCAGGCAGTGACAATCACCAGACGCATTGCATGCGTCACCGCACGTAGTTACCGACAGATCGCTCCGCATTCAGTAGCGCCGAGACGCATGCAATGCGTTTCTAGCTAATAGTCGTGTCCCTCGTGCCTTGGGAGAGGGATCAGCGGTGGATTTGAAACATTCTAAAACGTGCCCGCCGGGCCTGAAGAGCCACACCAGAAAGGTGGAAATAAGCTAGTGAAAGATTTTCTGAAGAGAACCTCGGTTAGATTATCTAAGCCTCTGCCGGACATAACCTCTCCACTGACCCCCATACTTCCAGTTCTAGTCGTCTTTTGTGCCAATTCACTACTTGCTCTCTTCCTACCTGCGTTGCTCCTTGCTGCTCCCGCCGCACCAGTCGCGGCCGGGGGGATCAGCGTGGCGGCGGTCGGCGACATCATGATGGGTAGCGATTTCCCCGCACCAAGACTCCCAAAAAACCGCGGCAAGGCTCTGCTCACCCAGGCGGCACCCTTCTTCAAGGCCGCGGACATCGCTATGGCGAACCTTGAGGGGCCGCTCCTTGAAGGGGGCGAACCGCTCAAGACGCCGGTTGAGGGAAAGAACTATGTTTTTCGGACCCCTCCCTCTTATGCGCTCAACCTGAAAGAGGCCGGCATCTCCATGGTCTCGCTTGCCAACAACCATGCCCTGGATTTCGGGCGCCCCGGCATCGCATCCACCAAACGCGCGCTGACAGAGGCCGGAGTCGCCTTCTCCAGCAAGGGGGGCGAAATCGCCGAATTCGTGCTCCGGGGCGTCCGGGTCGGTATCCTTTCGCTCTCCTTCGGTGCGCCACCGCGCTCCATCGTGTATCCGGCCGAGGCCCTTAAGGAGATCGCTCAGGTTTCCCGGCGCTATGACATCCTGATCCTCTCCATCCACGCCGGCGCCGAGGGGCGGGGCGCGCTGCACGTGACCTCCGGCATGGAGCGTTACCTGAATGAGCCGCGCGGAGACCTGGTCCGCTTTTCCCACGACGCCATCGACCGCGGTGCTGCCCTGGTGATTGCCCACGGCCCGCACGTCCCCCGGGCGCTGGAACTGTACCGGGGGCGGCTGGTCGCCTACAGCCTGGGGAATTTTGCCACCTATGGCGGGGTTAGCGTCGTGGGGGAGAGCGGTTACGCGCCGATACTGACCGCGCAACTCGCACCGGACGGCTCCTTTTTGAAGGGAGCCATACATTCCTTTATGCAAAAGCCCGGGACCCCGCCCAGTCCGGATCGCAGGCAGCGCGCCCTGCACCTGATACAGCGGCTCACCGCAGAGGACTTCCCCGAATCGGGCCTCTCCTTTAATGGAAAGGGCGAGATTTCGGTCGACTAAGCAAGTAGTTGGTGCGCTTAAAGGTTAACTTCGGCCTGAATCGTTTGCGCTTCGACTCCACTCAGCGAACGCTCGCTCCCTGAGCGGAGTCGAAGGGTGATATTGCCCCAAGTTACGGATCCGAGACCTAAGCTGGACTGGGTACCAGGTGCCTCGGCACCTTCGCGGAGAAACGCAAAAACTTCCTCTGAGTTTGCTACTTCTAAATGACAGAGAAAGGTGAAAAGATGGCTAAGATCGAAGAATGCGATAAAAGAGTTAACGCCTGAGCCACTCTTCCTGATATCCTTTATCTTTGCACCGCTTGACCATAAACCTGCCTATCAAAGGATCTCACGTGTTTGTTATCGTACAAAATGACCCCCTCTGCCCGCCGGGAAGCTGCCTGCAACTGCTTGCCGCCTCCGGGCTTCCCTATAGCACGGTCGCCGCTTTCCGGGAGGAGCCCTTTCCCGACCCGGCTAACCTGAGCGGCATCATCGTCCTCGGTGGGGACATGGGTGTGCACGAAACGGAGCGCTTTCCCTACCTGGAACAGGTGTGCGGCTTCCTGGGACAGGCGCTGCAAGCCGGCACGCCACTACTCGGTATCTGCCTGGGAGGGCAACTCCTGGCGCAGGTGGCGGGTGGCCAGGTCTCCTCGCCCTCGACCCACGGCGAGCTCGGGATCTGCCAGGTAGCTCTAACCGCGGCAGGAGCGGCGGACCCGCTTTTCATTGGGGTGGAGAGCCCCTTCGTCACCTTCCAACTTCATAATGACAGCTTCAGCCTTCCTCCCGGCGCGACGCTGCTGGCGGACTCGCCAGCCTGCCCGGCGCAGGCCTTTCGCTTGGGCAATGCCTACGGGGTGCAGTTCCACCCTGAGGTGGAGCGCGATATCGTGGCGTGCTGGGAGGGGTTGTCGCAACCTACCCTGGACCTAGTCCCCGAATTCCTATCCGCACAGACCACCTTCGAAACGGCTTCCCACGCCATCCTGGCCAATTTCATTTCGCTTGCCGCAGCTTCTCACCGCCCTTGAATTCCTTCCGTATTATTGTAAAGTTTTAACGATTGACATCCAGGCGTACCGGCTGCCCCTCTCCCTGAGATGGGGCAGCTTCTCAACCTCCGCGTGCATGGCGTGGGGAAGGGGGGGCCGTGACGGTTAGCGGGTTTGCAAAGGGCTCCATCAAGGGAAAACTTGCGTCGTTGCTGCTGGCCAGCAACACCCTGGTGTTCCTCGTTCTGACGCTTGGCTTCCTCAGCTTCGAGGTGGCCACGCAGGAGCGAGGAAATCCCACGTCCTTAACTGCCTTAATCCTGCTAATGGCTCTGGGCGCGGCTTTAGGCGTAACTGGTACGGTCCAGCTCCTCTCCAACCGCATCACCAGGCTCATCTCGGACCCGATCCGTGACCTGACCCGGAAGATGGAATTCGTTTCCCAAAGCCAGGATTACCAGGTCCGGGTGCAAAGCTGGAATGACGATGAACTGGGCCTGCTGTTCGACTGCTTCAACGAAATGCTTGCCGAGATATCGGTGCGTGACGAAAGGCTTGCCTTGCACTCCGAGGAACTGCAGCTCGAGGTGGCAGAACGTACCAAGGAGCTTTCCAGCGTGAACCGGCAACTGGAGGAAAGCTTGGAGGGGGTGAGCCGTGCCATGGAGGCAGCGCAGGCCGCCAACCAGGCGAAGTCAGATTTCCTGGCGCAGATGAGTCACGAGATACGCACGCCGATGTACGGGGTGCTTGGCATGACTGAGCTTTTGCAAAATACCGACCTGACCAAGGAACAGTCGCGCTTCGTCGATACGGTGCGGCGCTCGGGCGAGGCGCTTCTTACCATCATCAACAACATCCTCGACGTCTCGAAAATCGAGTCGGGAAGGCTGGAGCTGGAGGAAATTTCCTTTGACCTGCAGGAATTGGTGACTGAAGCGGTGGAAATTTTCTCCGAGGACGCCGGCAGGAAAGGGCTGGAATTGAGTCTGGAGATCGGTGAAGGCGTTCCGGGCTCTTGCATCGGAGACCCCGGTCGGCTGCGTCAGGTACTGGTCAATCTCCTTGCCAATGCCGTGAAGTTCACCCCGCAGGGAAGCGTGCAGCTGACCGTCAACGCCGGAAGAGATCCCAGCCTGGTCCTCTTCAGCGTGCGCGATACCGGGATCGGGATCACGGCGGAGCAGAGAAGCCGCATCTTTGAACAGTTTTCCCAGGGAGACGAGTCCATCACCCGCAGATACGGCGGGACCGGGCTCGGTCTGGTGATCGCCCGGCAGTTGACGGAGCTTATGGGAGGAGAACTAAACCTGGGGAGCGTGCCGGGCGCCGGATCCACCTTTTCCTTCAGCGCACGCCTGGAATCTCCGGTTGCGGGGCTCCCCCGGCATGATCGGAGCTGCGCGGCGCTGCGCGGTAAAAGGGCCCTGATCGCCTCGGAGGATGACGCTACTCGGAAGACCCTGGTGCGACAGTTGACCGGGTGGGGCATCGACGGGGAGTGCGTCCAGGACGCCCCCGAGGCCCTTTGCCGGCTCGTGGCGGCACCCTTTGACCTGGCGATTCTCGATCAGCACCTGGCCGGCACCGACGGGGTGGAACTGGCGGCTACCATCAGGACGCTCCCCTCCGGGCGCTGCGTGCGCCTGGTACTTCTGGTGGACGGCAACACCCCCCGGATGAACCTGTGCGCGCGGGATGCCGGGGTGGCCGTCTGCCTGAAAAAGCCGCTACGCCAGCGCGGGCTCTACGGAGCGCTGGTGCGCGCGCTCGGCATGGAACCGGAACCCGGGCTCGACCAGGGCGACGGCCTGGAAGCGCTGCAGCAAGCACCCCATGTGCTTCTAGTCGAGGACAACCTGGTGAATCAGGAGGTCGGCAAGGGGATGCTGGAGAGTCTCGGCTGCACTGTTGAGCTGGCCGACACCGGGCTGGCTGCCATAAAGGCGGTCCAGCGCACCGGATACGATCTGGTTTTCATGGATTGCCAGATGCCTGAACTCGACGGGCTGGAGGCGACCAGGAGAATCAGGCAATGGGAGGTTTTAGGGGGAAATCTCGCGGCGAGCAAGCCTGGTGAGGCAGATCTCGCGGCGACCGGGCCTGGGGAGGCGGATGCCTCGCTGTTTCAGAGCCCGGCGCCGAGTCCACCAAAACCCGGTGCCCGCCTTCCCATCATCGCACTGACCGCCTTTGCTATGAAGGGGGACCGCGTCGCCTGTCTCGATTCGGGCGCCGACGACTATCTCTCCAAGCCGTTCACCAGAGAGGAACTCTTCAGGATCATGCGCCGTCATCTGCCGGTACCCGCGAGCGAGGCCGCCCTTGACCAACCCTCCGATACCGCAGCGCAGTATTTCGGGGCGATCTCCCGGGACCGGATGGTCGGCGCCATCGAGATGATACGGATGCTGCCGGGCAACCGCGGCATGGAGGTCCTGCGTAAGGTGGTTCAATTATATCTTTCCAGCACGCCTACGCTGCTGCAGACCCTGCGCGAGGCGGAATCGGGTGGCGACGCCGAGAAACTGAAGGCGGCCGCCCACAGCTTCAAGTCGAGTAGCGCCAACCTGGGAGCCTTGAAGCTCGCCGACGTCTGCAAGGAACTGGAGACGCTCGGACGCGCCGGTTCCACGGTGGGTGCCCTACCGTTGCTTATGCAGGTTGAGGAGGAGTATCGCATGGTCCGGGAGGCCCTGCAGGGAGGCGTGCTATGCTGACCAGAAAAGTGAAAAGAGGGACGCCACTGGTGATGGTCGTGGATGACGACCATGCGGTAAGGCTTTTGGCCCGAGAGACCCTGGAGCACTCGGGGTTCGTCGTCCGCGACGCGGGCAGCGGAGAGGAGGCGCTGCAGGCCTTCGAGGAGAGCTCCCCCGACATCGTGCTTCTGGACGTGGTGATGCCGGGGATCGATGGCTTCACGGTCTGCTCCGCGATCCGCCACACCGCTTCGGGGCACGACACCCCGGTACTGATGATGACCGGTCTGGACGACCTGGAGTCGATCAACTGCGCCTACGAGGCGGGAGCCACCGACTTCATCACTAAGCCGATCAATTGGCACATCCTGCGTTACCGGGTGAGTTACATGCTGCGCGCCTCGGGCGCCATGGAGCAGCTTCGGGAGAGCAGGGAGGGGCTGGCCCACGCCCAGAGCCTGGCCCACATCGGCTCCTGGGAATGGGATCTCGCCACCGGAGAGATCCGCTGCTCCGAGGAGGTCTACAACATCTGCTGCACCGAAGGGGGGAAAGGGGGCAATCCCATCCTCGACTCGGTGCATCAGCTCGACCGCAACTTCGTGCAGAGCTCCCTGGACGATGCGGTTGCCAAGCGCGGCCCCTTGAGCTTAGACTACCGCATCCTCTTGGAAGACTCGGTGGAGCGCACCCTGCACGCGGAGATGGTGACGGTGCTGGACAAAGGTGGGACTCCCATCTGCCTGACCGGCACCATCCAGGACATCACAGAAAGAAAGCACGCCGAGGAGCAGATCCGGCTCCTGGCCTACTACGACGCCCTAACCGGGCTCCCCAACCGCCGCTTTTTCTTGCAGCAGCTGGAGCAGGCGCTGGTGTTTGCCAACCGCAACGACCGGATGCTGGCGGTGCTCTTCCTCGACCTGGACCGTTTCAAGCTGGTGAACGACACCCTGGGGCATGGGGTGGGGGACCGCTTGCTGCAGGACGTGGCGGATCGCCTGCTGCGCTGCGTGCGTCGCAGCGACTGTCTGGCGCGGGCGGAGGATGAGGGCCCCCCCTCGCTGGTGTCGCGCCTGGGAGGGGACGAATTCACCATCATGCTCTCCGATATTGATCATTTCCAGGACGTCGCCAAGGTGGCCAGGCGCATCCTGGAGGCGATCTCGCTCCCCTACTCCCTGGAGGGGCAGGAAGTGTTCCTGTCGACCAGCATCGGCATCAGCCTCTACCCCTTCGACGCCAACAGTGCCAACGACCTGATCAGGAACGCCGATGGCGCCATGTACCAGGCCAAGGAGCAGGGGCGTAACGGCTACCAGATTTACGACGAGTCGATGAATGCCAAGGCCCTGGAGCGCATCATCCTGGAGAGCCAACTGCACAAGGCGCTCAAGGACGACGAGTTCACGGTCTACTACCAGCCCCAGGTTTCGGCGCGCACCGGTGAGGTGGTGGGGGTTGAGGCGCTGGTGCGCTGGAACAGCAAGGAACTCGGCATCGTGGAGCCCGGACGCTTCCTGCCGCTTGCCGAGGAGATCGGCCTGGTGATCCAAATCGACCAGTGGGTGATGAGGAACGCCTGCCGCCAGCACAAGGCGTGGCTCGCGGCGGGATATGCGCCGGTCACCCTGGCACTGAACATCTCCGGCCAGCACTTCCTGAAGAACGACCTGCTGGAAACGGTCACCTCGGTGCTGGCCGAAACCGGGATGGACCCGGGGCTTTTAGAGCTCGAACTGACCGAGGGGGTGCTGATGGCCCACACGGAGAAGACCGTGAAGACCCTGAAAGCCCTGAAGGCCATGGGGGTGCGGCTCGCCATCGACGATTTCGGCACCGGGTTTTCCTCGCTCTCCTACCTGAAGCGCTTCCCGCTGGACGTTTTGAAGATCGACCGCGCCTTCATAAAGGACCTCACCAACGATCCCGACGACGCGGCCATCACGCTTGCCACCATAGAGATGGCCCACACCCTGAAATTGCAGGTAATCGCCGAGGGGGTGGAGACTCCGGCGCAGCTAGCCTTCCTGCACGAGCACGGCTGCGACACCTACCAGGGCTACCTGTTCAGCCGTCCCGTGCCGCCCGGGGAAATCCCCGCCAAACTGCGCCACTGCGGCAACTGACTCCTTGCGGCGGGTTCCAGCGCCGCGAGGGGGCTTGGTGCGGCTGTGGAAGCTGCCGCGCCAGGCCTGCAAACTTTTTCCCGAAGGATTTGCCTAAATAGTAATCATACCTGCCGCTTTAAATGACTTCGCCTCTACCGCTGCAGTTTCCCCCCCAAAGTAAAACGCTGCCATTTCCGCTGTTTATTAGCCGGGGCTTCCGATGGAACGCCCTATGCTAATGTGAAGTCACATTTGGCACAACGTCGTGCCCAAGCAGAATCATTTTCTGCTCCTACAGGCGATGACGCCTTTCCACCCCACGGTGGAGAGGCGTTTTTTTTTGTGATTTTTGCTGCGATGTCTGCCGGGTAAACTGCGGCCCAACGAAGTGCATTTTCAAGCCCCCCGCTTTAATCGGGGGTATCTGGCTAAAAAGGAGAGTAAACATGGAGACACGACTACGCTTGATTGACAAATTCGGCCGTCTTCGGGAAAGGATGCACAACCCGGAGTGGCGGCGCTACGGATATCTCCTCGCTGGTGGGAAGATGCTCGGTATTGCACTCGTGATCGCTGCCATCTTCCTTGCATCGAACTTTTTCGGCACAGATTCTCAGGCCGCCGACCCGGTCGTCAAAGCAAACGACATCATCAACCCAATAAACACCCTCTGGGTGCTGCTGGCCGCCTTCCTCGTCTTCGGGATGCAGGTGGGCTTCACCATGCTGGAAGCCGGCTTCTGCCGCAGTCGCGAGACAGTCAACGTGCTGATGGAGTGCGTCGTCGACACCGCACTTTGCGGCCTGCTCTTTTACGCCTGGGGCTTCGCCTTTATGTTCGGCTCGGGGACCCCATTCATCGGGACCAAGTGGTTCTTCTTACAGGGGATACCAGCGACCTACGAGACTTCCGGCGTCGCCTTCCTCGCCTTTTGGCTTTTCCAGTTTGCCTTTGCCGACACCTGCTCCACGATCACCTCGGGTTCCATGATTGGCCGTACCGGTTTCGTGGGCGACCTGATCTACAGCTTCTTCGTCTCCGGCTTCATCTACCCGATCATCGGCCACTGGGCCTGGGGCCCGGACGGCTTCCTCGCCACCATGGGCGCCAAGGGATTCTTCCTCCCCGAACTCGGCACCAGTTTCCATGACTTTGCAGGCTCCACCGTGGTCCACACCATCGGCGGCATGGTAGCCCTCGCCGGCGCTCTCGCCCTCGGCCCCCGCCTGGGACGCAAGTTCACTCGCGACGGCGGCGCCCCGATGCAGCCCCATGACCTGGTCATGGCAACGGTCGGCGGACTGATCCTCTGGTTCGGTTGGTACGGCTTCAACCCCGGTTCCACGCTTTCCATCATGGATTACGAAGGTTGCGGACGCGTTGCCACCAACACCACCCTGGCAGCCTGCGCGGCGGCCCTTACCGCCATGTTCTACGGCTACCCGAAGACCAAGAAGTGGGACATCAGTTACACGGTTAATGGTTTCCTGGCCGGACTGGTTGCCATCACCTGCCCTTGCTACTGGGTCTCGCCGGCCGGTTCGATCGCCATCGGAGCCGTGGCAGGTGTCCTCGTCGTGGTGGGGATCGACATCCTGGAATACCTGCGCATCGACGACCCGATCGGCGCGGTGCCGGTCCACGGTCTGAACGGAATCTGGGGCACCCTCTCACTTGGCTTTTTCGCCTGCGGCAAATACGGCGCGACCGGTCCCTTCGCGGCTGACAACACCGCCCCCCTGGCCGGTCTCTTTTACGGTGGCGGGACGACTGTTCTCGTTGCCCAGGCAGTCGGGAGTCTCATTATCACCTTTGCCACCTTAGGCGCCGCGCTGATTGTCATGTACGGCATAAAGGCGCTAGGTCTGCTGCGCGTATCGAGACATGGCGAGTTGGAAGGGATCGACAATTACGAGCACGGCATCGGAGCATATCCCGAATACTCGCTCAAGCATAACGCAATCCCGGTCGGCGATTACGAAGAGTAGTCAGGATAGCCGCTGGGATCAGTGCCGGTGCACCTAGGTGGTATCAGGTTTCGCAGTTGCGGAAAAAAGGGGCACCAAGCTCTCAGTTGGATTTAAGAGAAGCTAAACGGACAGAAATCGTGGTACCCGGTGCGCCTTCCAACCGGCGCACCGGTAATCTCACACGCTAGCAAAGTGGAGGTACGGCAATGAAGCTTATTCAGGCAATCATAAAGCCCTTCAAACTTGACGAAGTAAAAGACGCTCTGAACGGGATCGGCATCGAGGGGATCACCGTGTCGGAAGTAAAGGGCTATGGCCGCCAGAAAGGGCACTCCGAGTCATACCGGGGCGCTGAGTACGTGGTGGATTTCATCCCGAAAATCAAGCTCGATATTGTCATCCCAGATGAAATGGCAACGAAGGTTATCGATGCCATCCTGACCACCGCCAGAACAGGCAGGATCGGCGACGGCAAGATTTTCGTTTCTTCCCTGGAAGAAGCGATCAGAATCAGGACTGGCGAAAGAGGAAACGACGCGCTCTGACGCAACTTTTGAACCAAAGAGAAGCACCCGCGCATCACTAGCAGTAGCAGTAAAGGCATGACAACAGGCAAAGGCGCCTTTTCTCCACGGGGGAGAGGGCGCCTTTACTCTTTTGACGGGCATCCCGCCGCCAGCCGACGGGGTGTCCCGGGCTCCAGGTTCGCGTTTCGCGGCAGGATGGTGCTTCCATGAGATTGCCGCGCCCAAAGATTCAATAGTGCCCAAGATTTAAGCTGGCGCAAAAGGTCCCTGCGTTGTTGCCGGTTCGCCCGACCTCTGTCTCCTTCCAGGCTCTTTCTGCCTCGATAGGCAGCGCTTTGCATAAAAATTATGCAGATGCCGCTGCCCACTCGCGTCCGCATTTCCCTAAACCCCCGTATTTGCGTAAAGGAACAAACTGGCACGCACCGTGCTATATACAATCCCAACGAGGCACAAAACATACAGAGGAGGGGGTAAGCAATGAAGCTTATACAGGCTATCATCAAACCATTCAAACTGGACGAAGTTAAGGATGCCTTGAACGAGATCGGCATCGAGGGGATCACGGTCAGCGAAGTCAAAGGCTTCGGGCGCCAAAAAGGGCACACCGAGCTCTACCGCGGAGCTGAGTACGTGGTCGACTTCATCCCGAAAGTGAAGCTCGAGATCGCGGTCACCGACGAGCTGGTCGGCAAAGTGGTCGCGGCAATCGAGCAGACTGCAAAAACCGGCAGGATTGGGGACGGCAAGATTTTTGTTTTGGCACTGGAAGAGGCCGTCAGGATCAGGACAGGCGAAAAGGGCGACGAAGCCATTTAAAATATCAATTTTAGTCTGAATAACAAATCCAATCTATCAACGGAGAATGCTATGATACGAAGAGGTATCCTCAACAAGGCTAAGGAAGCTGCTCGACTGTCAGGTAACACTTCTGCTTTCAGCAGCAAAATCGTACTCTCCCTTTCCAAGCTTGTGCTGGTCGCAAGCCTGCTGGTAGCACCCGTAGCGGTTCTTGCCGAAGAGAAGGCAGCCCCCGCCGCCGCAGCCCCCGCGGCCAGCGCACCTGCCGCCGCAACCGCTCCTGCCGCACCCGCAGCGGTCGTCGCAGCGCCAGCTGCCGCCGTCGCAACCCCCACAGCCGCCGCAGCACCGGCCGCCCCCAAGAACGTCGACCCGGTCCTTAACACCGGCGACACCGCCTGGATGCTGGTTTCCTCTGCCCTGGTCCTCTTCATGATTCCCGGCCTCGCCCTTTTCTACGGCGGCATGGTGCGCCAGAAGAACGTGCTCTCCACCATGATGCACTCCTTCGTCGCCATGGGCATCGTCGGGGTACAGTGGGTACTGGTCGGCTACTCGCTCGCTTTCGGGCCGGACGCCGGACACGGCTTGATCGGCAATTTCAGCAAGGCGATGCTGAACGGCCTGATCAGCTTCAAGGACGGCAACCCGGTGTACGCGCTGTTCCAGAACGTCGCCACCGAGCCCGGCGCGATCCCCGAGTTCGTGTTCTCCTCCTACCAGTGCATGTTCGCCATGATCACGGTGGCGCTCATCTCCGGTGCCCTGGCCGAGCGTATCAAGTTCTCCGCCTACTGCGTGTTCGTGCTGCTCTGGACCACCCTGGTCTATGATCCGCTGGCTCACTGGGTCTGGATGAGCGATGGCTGGCTCTTCAAAATGGGAGCACTCGACTTCGCAGGCGGCACCGTTGTTCATCTCTCTTCAGGTATCTCGGCTCTGGTTGTCCTCTACTTCCTGGGCAAGCGTCACGGTTTCCCCCAGGAGCGCATGGCTCCGCACAGCCTCCCCTTGACCCTCATCGGTGTCGGTGTGCTCTGGTTCGGTTGGTTCGGCTTTAACGCAGGCTCCGCAATCGTCGGCCCCAACTGCTCGGATGCCGCAGGCGGCCTGGCCGGTCTGGCGATGGTCACCACCATGGTTGCTCCGGCGATGGCAGGCCTTACCTGGATGATCGCAGAATGGATTCACGCCGGTAAGCCCTCGGCTCTTGGTTTTGGCTCTGGCGTAGTTGCAGGACTCGTCGTAATCACCCCCGCCGCAGGATTTGTGCAGCCGGGTGCCGCCATCCTCATGGGGATCGCCGGCGGACTGGTCTGCTACATGGGTGTCATGATGAAGGCTAAATTCAAATATGACGACTCCCTGGATGCCTTCGGCGTGCACGGCATCGGCGGCACCACGGGAGCTCTGCTGACCGGCGTTTTCGCCACCGTCGGCGCCACCGGGCTCACCTCAGGAAACGGCAAGCAGTTCGTCATCCAGTTGATAGCCGTAGGTTCAGCAGCAGCTTACGCGGTTGTCGTTACCCTGGTAATCTCCTTCCTGATCAGCAAGACCATCGGCTTCAGGGTGGAGAAGGAAGACGAAGTCATGGGCCTCGACCAGACCCAGCATTCGGAGAGCGCTTACAACTAAGGCTCGCGTTCATAGTAGCTCCAGTGGGGGATCTTCGGATCCCCCTTTTTTTTATTAAACGCTGATTAAACCTCAGGAGGCGCAGTGTGACAATGACTGCCTGGATAGTGTTTATTGCAGCCGCAGTCCTTGAAGTCGGTGGTGATGCGGTCATTCGCAAGGGGCTGCACGGCAAAACGGCGTGGTGCATAGCTTTGGGTTTCCTGATGCTTGGGTGCTACGGAGTCGTGGTTAACACGGTGAGGTGGGATTTCTCACGGCTCCTCGGTGTCTATGTCGCAGTCTTTGCCGTGGTGAGCGTCCTAGCCGGGCGCTTTCTCTTCAAAGAGACCATACCGCTTTCGACTTGGCTCGGGCTTGCCATCATCGTTACCGGCGGTGCCGTAATCCAGATAGGGGCGGGCTTGGCAAAATAGATACCAAGAAACCGTCTGGTAGCATAAAAAGGGGGCGCTGAGCGTGCTGCACGTTTACAGAGTGAAAGTTATTTTTCTCAGAGAGTCAGGCTGCTTCTCTCCCCCACTTTGTGCCTCACTCCCCCATCCACCACGCCATCCGAAATATTTAATTGCCAGTTACGGCTCTATTATCTTGTTTTCAACCTTTTCGTGACAAATCTGGCCACTTTCTTTTGAATTTGCCCTGATTTCTGGTACTGTTTTCCCGGCCGCAAAAATTCTTTCAGGGAGGGCTTATGGAATCAAGGGAAGTGGTGCTCCGTAAGGCTGGTGACGGGAATGGGTATTATGAACGCTGTGGCGCCGAAGCCGGCGTCCCGGGATTGAGCCGGATCTTTGCCATGCTTTCGGAGGATGAACTGCGGCATGCCGAAGCGCTGCGTGCCCACCAAAGCGGTGCCCAGGTGGAACTCGCCCACTCGACGACCCTGGACGGCGCCCGGTTCATTCTGCGCAACCTTTCCCTGCAGGGCGGCGCGCTGACGCAGTTCAACGGCAACCTGGCCTCCTACTTGCGTGCCATGGATTTTGAGGCGGCAAGTGTCCGGCTCTACGGTAAATTGGCACAGGAAGCGGAACATCACTGGGAAAAGGAGTTATTCCTGAAGATTGCCGCCGAGGACGAAATGCATTTCACCCTACTTGAGCATATGCGTGAGTTACTCGAGCCGACCTGTGCGGCCGGCGCTGGTGTGGACGGGGTAAACGATGCCAACTGAAGCAGAAATCCAGAGCTTTCTGCACCAGGCAGTGACGGCGGCAAAAAAAGCCGGCGCGCTGCAAAAGGAGCGGCTTTGGAGTGACATCGACATAGCCTTCAAGGGCGAGATCGACTTGGTCACCGAGGTGGATCGCAAATGCGAGGAGCTGATCGTGGCGTCCCTCAAGGAGGCTTTCCCTGAGCACGGCTTTCTTGCGGAGGAAGGGAGCAGCCAGGAAGGGCGCCTGCCGTACAAGTGGATCATCGACCCTTTGGATGGCACGACTAATTTCGCCCATGGTTTTCCCTGGTTTTGCGTTTCCATCGCGCTGGAGTACCAGGGCGAGGTGCTTTTGGGGGTGATTTACCACTGCATGATGGACGAGCTGTTTACCGCGGTCCGGGGCGGCGGCGCTTTTTTGAACGGAAACAGGATCCGGGTCTCGGCTAGGCAGCCGCTCCGGCGCTCGCTTCTTGCCACCGGGTTTCCTTACGACCGGACCCGGGACAACGAGAACAATTTTGGTAACTTCATCAACTTCCAGTTGGCCGCGCGGGCGGTGCGCCGGGCAGGTGCCGCGGCGCTCGACCTTGCCTATGTTGCGGCGGGAAGGCTGGACGGTTACTGGGAGTGCAAGCTGAAACCGTGGGACGTTGCCGCCGGTTCCCTTTTGGTGACCGAAGCGGGAGGGGAACTGACCAACCACGCGGGGTTGCCATACTCGGTCTACGATCACGGCATCCTCGCCTCCAACGGCGTCATCCATCAGGAGATGCTCCAGGTGCTGAATCGGGCGGAGGGAGGAGAGGCTAAGGCTTAGGTTGAGGTTGAGGTTGAGGTTGAGGTTGAGCCGTGAGGATACCCGCAAGGGGTATCGCTACAAAAAAGGGGACTGGCTCCGTAGGTGCCTGTCCCCCTTTCTTTGGACTGTCCTGTTACAGCCAAAACAGGCGTTTAAGGAATGGCAATCAGAAAACGCTCCACCGGGGTGTACTCGAGGCCGAAGGCCTCGGCGACTCCACGGTAGGTGACCTTGCCGCAGGCGATGTTGACGCCTGCCCCGATGCCGGGGTGCTTGCGTACCACTTCGCGCCAGTCCTCGGCGGCAATCGCGGCCGCGTAAGGGAGCGTCGCATTGGTGAGCGCCACGGTCGAGGTGAGCGGCACCGCGCCCGGCATGTTGGCGACGCAGTAGTGCAGTATCCCGTCCACTTCGTAGGTCGGCGTCGTGTGGGTGGTCGGGTGCGAGGTCTCAAAGCAACCACCCTGATCGATGGCAACGTCCACCAGCACGGTTCCCTTTTTCATCCCCTTCAGCATCTCCCGCGTCACCAGCTTCGGCGCCTTGGTCCCGTGCACCAGCACCGCGCCTATCACCACGTCCGCTTCCTGCACCAGTTCGCGGATCGCCGCGGGTGAGGACATCATCGGGAAGCAGTTCTTCGGCATCACTTCGGCCAGATGGCGCAGCCGGGTGAGGTTGGTGTCGAGCAGGTAGACCTTGGCCCCCAGCCCGCATGCCATCTGGGCCGCATGGGTTCCCACGACTCCGCCCCCGAGTACCAGCACCGTCGCGGGAGCCACGCCGGGAACCCCGCCCAGCAGGATGCCGCGGCCTCCCTGGGCGCGCTCCGAATACTTGGCCGCCTGCTGGGCCGCCATCCGGCCGGCAACTTCGCTCATGGGGGTCAGCAGCGGGAGCGTATTTTCCGCGTCGGTGATGGTCTCATAGGCGATGGCGATGGCACCGGTCTTGAGAATGGCGCGGGTCAGCTCCTCGGCGGCGGCGAAATGGAAATAGGTGAAGACGATCTGACCCTCGCGGATCATCGCGTATTCACTCGGCTGCGGCTCTTTGACGTGCATGACCATCTGGGCCCGAGCGTAGATTTCTGCCGGCGTTGCGACGATCTCGGCCCCGGCGCTTTCATATGCCTCGTTGCTGAATCCGCTTCCCACGCCCGCCAGAGCCTCGACCAGCACGCTGTGCCCTTTTCCCGTCATCACCTCAACACCTGCCGGGGTCATGGATACCCGGTTCTCTTCGGTCTTAATTTCTTTCAGAATCCCGACGATCATGGTCTGCTTCTCCTCTGTACTTAGATGGGCCCGCCTGCAAGGGCAAGGGACGCTGTCACTCTGCCTAGCGCCGTTCGCAAAAGGAGTGCCAAACCCGCCGTCTCCGGCCGCAGAGCCAATAACTTTAGTGAGCGCGCCGCGGACGGCGCTGCAACATGCTTAAATATATCCCTTTTTGGAAAGCATTCAGGAGCGGCTGGAAACAGGCAGGAAAGGGGAGGGCGGAGTCCCGGGGAGTGAGGTTGGCACGATTTCGTGCCAATGTCCGGGTTGTATTCTTAATGCGACGGATATTCGGGGGGTTAACCTGTGGAAAGAAAGCGTGCCACTGGTTCGTTATCGTTCCAGCTGCAGCCCGTGCTTCTTCATCTTGTTCAAAAGGGTCGTGTGGGACACGCCAAGACTCCTGGCGGCCTCCCGGATGCTTGCTGCCGACTGCAGCCTTTGGGAAAGGATCTGCCGCTCGAAGCCGTCCACCTGCTGGGGGAGCGTTTCCTGGGCGGGGTCGAGCGCCGGGCGCCCGGCTGCTCCGGCAAGGGCGGGAGCGGTCCCGGCGCCAAACAGAATGTAGTCCGCCTCGATCAATTCGCCCGGGCTCAGAATGGAGGCGCGCTCGATGACGTTTCTGAGTTCCCTGATGTTCCCCGGCCAGCGGTGCCCGGAGAGCTTTTGCAGTGCGCCGGCGCCCAGGCTCTGGGCGGTCTTGCCGAGCGTCGAATTGAGGTGGAACAGGAAGTGCTCGGAAAGCGCCGCCAGGTCTTCGATCCGTTCCCTAAGGGCGGGAATCTGGATCTGGAACACGTTGATGCGGTAATAAAGGTCCTCGCGGAAAAGACCCTGGTCCATCATCCGCTCCAGGTTCTTGTTGGTCGCCGTGATGATCCTAACGTTCACCGGCACCTCCCGGGTCCCGCCGATCCTGCGCACCCGGCGCTCCTGGAGCACCCTGAGCATCTTTGCCTGGAGGGTGAGCGGGATCTCGGCGATTTCATCCAGAAAGAGGGTCCCGTCCTGGGCGATTTCGAAGAGCCCGGGCTTTCCTTCGCGCCGGGCGCCGGTGAAGGCGCCCCCCACGTAGCCGAACAGCTCGCTCTCCAAAAGCGTTTCCGGGAGCGCGGCGCAGTTGATCGGCACGAAGGGGCCGGGGCGGCCGCTTTCGGCGTGGATCGCGCTCGCGAAGAGTTCCTTGCCGGTGCCGCTCTCCCCGCGCAGCGACACCACCGGGTCGGTCCGGGCCAGCTTCTTGGCAATGGAGATGACGTCCCTCAGGGCGGGACTCGAACCGATGATCTCCCGGAAGGTCACCTGGAGCGGCTGGGAAACCGCGTTGGCCATCTCCTTGATCTCGCGCAGCTCCTTGAGGATCTCGACGGCACCGACGACCCGGTCTCGGGAATCGCGGATCGGCTTTCCGGTGGCGAGGAACTGGAACCTGCCGCGCTCGGTGATCAGGTCGCGGTTCACCTGCCGATAGCCCGGACCCGTGAGGCAATCGAGGATTCCGGTGCCGGCAAGCTTCAGCTCCTTCAGATCCTGCCCCATCAGTCCGCTGGCGGGAGAGTCGAGCATCTCCTGCGCCACCCGGTTTACGATGGTGACCTTCCCCTCCTCATCGACCGCGAGTATGCCGTCGCTGATACTGTCCAGCACGACCTGGAAGCGCTTTTCCCGCTTTTCCAGGGGGAGCGTGTGGATGACCGCTATCTGCTTCAGGCTGGCAATGGTGCGCAGACCGGCCAGCAGCGGTTCCATGTCGCAGGGAGGGGTGATCTGCGCCTCCAGGTAGACGATGGCTCGCTTTCCCACCACCTCCACTTCCATCGAGATGATGTTGGCGCCCTGATCCGACATGACGGTGGCGATGTTTGCCACCATGCCGACCCGGTCGGTCCCTGATATCTGAAGCTTCACGCTGTTTTTCATGGCGCCCTGGATAAAAACGTTTGAGGTGGTCGGAGCGGCGCCAGTATAGCCGATTTTTCCGGCAACGACATGCTCTATCTTGCAGAGATGCCGAAATCAGGACGGATTGCTGTAGAGTGGAGAACTGGCAATTAAGCTTCCGGAATGTGCAAAGATTAAGAATCACTGGAAAACTGGATATACAGAGACATTACTTTATGCTAAATTCCGAAAGCGACCTATTTGATCCGGAATGTTTCCTAGCGGTTCGAGAGCTGCAGTAAATCTCCTCATAGCCAATTTATCTAGCACAGAGGTTTTCGATGGTGTTTCAGGAAAGTGACGATCGCTACCGCATGGTGGTGGAGGATCAGACAGAAATCATCATCAGGATAGCGGCCGACGGCACGACTTTGTTTGTCAATGACGGCTACTGCCGTTTCGTTGGCAAGACCCGTGAGGAATTGATCGGGGGGAAATGGCAACCGGTAGCACTCTTGGATGATGTCCCGATGATAGAAGCAAAGCTTGCTGCGCTGTCTCCGGCAAATCCCGTCGTCGTCGTGGCCAACCGTGTCCACTCCGGCTCAGGAGAGTTGTGCTGGTTTCAATTCGTCAATAGAGGATTCTTTGATGCTGCGGGGCGCTTGGTGGAAATCCAGGGCGTCGGCCGCGACATCAGCGCTCTGAAGCTCGCGGAAGAGGCCCTGCGCAAGAGCGAGGAGAGGCTCAGCCTGGCGCTTTCCGCCTCCCGGATGGGTGTCTGGGAGTGGGAGGTCGAAAGTAACGCCATTTACTGGTCGCCGGAATGTTTCGCTATCTTTGCACTGGAGAGTTTCACGGGGACTCTGGAATCCTTCACCAACTCCATTCACCCTGAAGATGTAACCTCCGTCATGGATGCTGCCGAAAAAACCCTGGCAGAGGGGACCGACTTCATGGTGGAGTTCCGCATCCTGCGCCCTGACGGCGAGGTGCGCTGGCTCAGCGATCACGGCAGACCCAGGTACGATTCTGGCGGCAAAGCTCTGCGGCTAGCCGGGACGGTGCAGGATATCACCGACCGCAAGCGCTCCGAGGATGGTCTCAACAGGTTGCACGAAAAAATGAGTGACCTGAGTGCCCATCTGGAGACGGTGCGGGAGCAGGAACGTCTCGCCATCTCGCGCGAGATTCATGACGAAATCGGCCAGACCCTCACCGCGCTTAAGCTCGATCTCTCCTGGGTCAATCACCGCATCGATCCGTTCAATTGCGAGCTGGCCGAACGGCTGGCCGAGATGCGCGCCAACCTCGATTACCTGATTGCCAAGGCACAGCAGATCACCGCCGAACTGCGCCCGCCGCTGCTCGACAATCTGGGGCTTGCGGCTGCTGTCGAGTGGCAGGGG
>Ga0209123_1000944_pt1 | contig 32358 bp, 33 predicted proteins | sample BarGraIncu00431A_FD_184500 | JGI IMG/M metagenome (GOLD analysis project Ga0209123, IMG submission 184500) | Arctic peat soil microbial communities from Barrow, Alaska, USA - Barrow Graham LP Incubations 004-31A (SPAdes) (version 2) | ecosystem: Environmental > Terrestrial > Soil > Wetlands >... | reverse complement strand
GCTGGGGAGTCCTTGCGATTTGTTGCAGAATCACCCCATCGAAATTGACGGGGTGAAGGTGCAGAATAAATCGTCTCAGCCAGCGCAGTCTCGGGGTGGCTTACTCCGCGTAGCGGCTTCGTCCAACAGTGCGGTCAAGACCGCTCCCTCCGGTCGCTGGACGCTGCGCGATAAAGCGTCGCGCAGCGCCCCTTACCTACAACGTTGAATGCCTGAAGCCTGGAAATTTGAACGTTAGCTCCGGGTTTCTTGCCACCCTCCCTCCGGCCTCATTTCCCGTCCAGCCGCTATCAGCCAACACACCGAATCAGTCTGAACAACTCAGGCGGACAAGTCGCCCGAGTTCAAGCACCAAATCCCCCTACAGTCCCCGTCCACCCTGCGTAATAAGCTATCAAACCGATAGCGGTTTGAGCAACTCTGCCAGATCATCCTCGCCAAACAGCGGCTCTTTGCGCCCGGTGGACCCGCTGTACATGCTCTCGGCCAGCGAGGCTTTGCGTTCTTGCAGCGCCAGGATGCGTTCTTCGATGGTGCCTTGCGCCACCAGTTTCACCACCCACACGCTGTGCTTCTGGCCGATGCGGTGGGCGCGGTCGGTGGCCTGGGTCTCGACAGCGGGGTTCCACCACGGGTCGTAGTGGATCACGGTGTCGGCTTGCGGCAGGTTCAGGCCGACGCCGCCCGCTTTCAGGCTGATCAGGAACAGCGGCACGGCGCCGCTGGTGAACTGTTCGATCAGCGCGTCGCGCTTCTGGCTCTGGCCGGTGAGCTTGACCCAGGCGATGTTGCGCTTTTTCAGCTCCGCTTCGATCAGGGTCAGCATGCTGGTGAACTGCGAGAACAGCAGAATGCGCCGCCCCTCGGCCAGCATCTCGGTCAGCATCTCCATTAGCTGCTCCAGCTTGGCCGAGGTTTTGACCTTTTTGGCGGCGTCGAGCTTGAGCAGTTGCGGGTCGCAGCAGACCTGGCGCAACTTGAGCAGCGCGTCCAGGATGGTGATTTGCGATTTGGCCAGGCCCTTGGTGTTCAGGGCCTCGCGCACGGTTTTTTCCATGCCCAAGCGGATGGTTTCGTAGAGGTCGGCCTGCTTGCCTGACAGCTCGACGCGCATGATGGTTTCCACCTTGGGCGGCAGCTCGTCGGCCACGATGGCCTTGGTGCGGCGCAGCATGAACGGGGTGATGCGGGCGCGCAGCTGGGTCAGCCGCTCGGGGTCGCCCTGCTTTTCAATCGGGGTGCGAAACAGCTCGGTAAAGCGCTTTTGGCTGCCCAAAAAGCCGGGCATCAAGAAGTGGAACAGGCTCCAGATTTCGCCCAGGTGGTTTTCCATCGGCGTGCCCGACAGGCACAGGCGGTGCCGGGTTTGCAGCTCGGTCACGACCTGCGCGGCGTGGGTACTGGCGTTTTTGATGTTTTGCGCTTCGTCCAGCACCACGATGTGCCACTTGGCCTCCAGCCAGCGTTCGCGGTCGCGGTGTAACAACGAGTAAGGCGCAATCACGACATCAAACTCGCTCATGGTGCCTGCCACCTCATGCCGATCCTGACCGTGGATGACCAAGGCGCGCAGCTGCGGGCAAAAACGCTCGGTCTCACGCCGCCAGTTGCCCATCAGGCTGACCGGCGCAATGATGAGGGCCGGGTGGGTCAGGCGCCCGGCGTCTTTTTCGATCTGGATGTGGACCAGCGTTTGCAGCGTTTTGCCCAGGCCCATGTCGTCGGCCAGGATGCCGCCCAGGCTGTGTTCGCGCAAAAACTGCAGCCAGTTCACGCCTTGCTGCTGGTAGGGGCGCAGGCTGGCCTGCACGCTGGCGGGCACGGGCACCACTGGCAACTCGGCGCGGCCACTCAGGCGCTGCACCATCTCGCGCAGCGCCTGGGCGCCGTCCCACACGGCGCCCTCGCCCAGCGAGGCGGCGGTGCGCATGGCATCCAGGCGCGAGAGTTTCAGGCTCTCGCCCGTGAAGTCGTGCGCTTTGTCGCCGACCAGTTCCAGCAGCGCCGCCATCCACGGTTTGAGGGCGTCGGTGGGCAGGCGGATGTAGCCCTGGCCGCTGGGGGCGGGCAGGTAAACAAAAGGCGGTATCTCGGGCAGGCCGGTCACGGGGTCGAGCGGGCTATTGGCGGTGGTTGCAATCAGCTCGGGCAGCCAGGGCAGGATGTTGTGACGCTGGCCGTTGATCTCCATGCCCAGCGAGAGGTCGAACCAGGGCGAGGTGGCGCCTTCTTCATCGTCACTGCCCTGCCCTTGCAACTGCACATCCAGCACGTCGGCGTGGGTGATCCAGCCTTGCAGGGTCTCGTCCACGGTGACTTCAAAACCAGCCTCCATCAGCGCGCTGAAACCGTCATCGGCCCAGTGCAGCCAGTCTTGCTGCGACTCGTCGCCGGGGATGCCGAACACGCCTTGGCCCATGGTATGCAGCCCCAAATCACCCAGGCTGGTGAGGGCATCGAGCTCGGTCTCGGGGTCGCGGTGCAGCAGGATGCGCTCGTTTTTTCCCTCAATGACCACAGCCGTACCCTGGCCGACCCACCAGCCCCGGTGGCCCGCGTAGTCAAAGCGGAGGCGCGCCTGCACCAGACCCCACTCCGCGATGTCGTCGGCGGCATTGGGCGAGAGATGCAAGTGCGCCGTGGGCGTGATGTCTTTGAGCGTGGTGAGCTGTTGCAGCACCGGCGGCAGCGGCAGCGTGCCTAGGCGCTGCACCAGATCGACCTGAAGTTTTTGCAGGGCCGACGACTTGAACGAAGGCGCTTTGAGCATGACGTCCAGCTGCGCTGCAGGGATGCCGTCCGCCAGCACCGGGCCGCACAGACCCAGTTTGGCGTCCAGGTACAGCGGCGGGTTGTTCAGGCAGAGCGTGGCATAGCTGTTGACCAGTTTGGCGCGCAAAGCCCAGGCGGGCTCGCCGGATTGAACGCCGGTGATTTCGTGCCATTCCCAGCGCAAGGGCAAGGCGGTGCCCCATTGAACGACGCGACCGGGCGCGCCGCTGCCGTCGTTCAAAAACAGCCGCCCGGTGCTGGCAGCTTGTTCCAGCGCGATCAACCCGGCCCGGCCCTCGGGTTGGCCGCTGACGATGGAGCTGGAGTAGTAGGAGTAGCGCGACTGGGGCAGGCCCAGTGACAGAGAGCCAAGGAGTTGCAGCACCTCGTGGTCCACCGGGCTCGCCTGGTCGTACACCGGCTGGCCCGCGTAGGGCGTCTGGCGCAGAACTTTGGGCTTGGACCAGTCGCCGTTTTGCTTGCGGTAAGCCACCACCGCTTCTAGCGTGAGAACAGGCCGGGGGCTGTTGGCACCGGAGACTGTGAGCAGGTACAGGTAAAACTCGGCTTTGACTTTGCTTTGCGCCGCAGCGCCTTTGCCAGCGGTTGCGGGTTCGCCGGATGGCGCCGCCCCGCTGGTGCGGTCCAGCTCATGCAGCCAGCGCAGCAGTTGCGACTCGGCTTGCTGACGGGCGGCTTCTTCGGCTCTCGACTGGGCTGCTTTGCGGTTGGCTTCAATTTCTTCGGGCGTGGGGGTTTTGAAGCTGTGGTTCAAGGAGGCCTCGGCCCCCAAAACACGCAGACCCTGGTGAGCGGCTTTGAGCATCAGCGCCACGCCGTGTTTGCACTGGCGGTGCACTGGGCAACTGCAGGCGCTTTCCCACGAAGCCACATGGCCGTCTTGCGTCAGGATCAGCTCGATTTCCACTTCGTAAGGCAAACGCAGGCTGCCCTGCACCTCGCCTTGCAGCAGCCAGTGGCCGTCCACCGGATCGATGTCAAGACTTAGCACTTTTTGCGAGAGGTAAAGCAGCAAGCCTTTGGCCCAAGTCCCCTGCGGCGTTAATTTTTGCAGCGACTGGGTGCTGAACCACTGGCCGCTGTAGGGTGAAGTGTTGTGCATCAAATTAGCCTCTAGGCACCGTCAATAATGCGTGAGCAGCTATAGAAATAGGAGCTACTTATCAGGTGTCTGAGGTGCCCAGCGCATGCCCGGCTTGTTGATCTGCATGGTAGCTGGACCTAACCATCGCGCCAACGGCTGCGTGCTTGAAGCCCATTTCATAGGCTTTTTCTTCAAACATTTTGAAGGTGTCGGGGTGCACGTAGCGCTTGACGGTGAGGTGCGAGTTGCTGGGCGCGAGGTACTGGCCGATGGTCAGCATCTCGATGCCATGGGCGCGCATGTCGCGCATCACGTCAAGAATCTCATCGTCGGTTTCGCCCAGGCCGACCATGATGCCGCTCTTGGTGGGCACGTCCGGGTGTTGTTCCTTGAACTTCTTGAGCAGGTTCAGGCTGAATTGATAGTCGCTGCCCGGGCGGGCTTCTTTGTACAGGCGCGGCGCGGTTTCCAGGTTGTGGTTCATCACATCGGGTGGCGCGAGTTTGAAAATCGCCAGCGCTTTGTCGTCGCGGCCTCTAAAGTCGGGCACCAGCACCTCAATCTGGGTGATGGGCGAGAGTTCGCGGATGTGCAAGATGCAATCGACAAAATGCTGTGCGCCGCCGTCGCGCAAGTCGTCACGGTCCACGCTGGTGATGACCACGTATTTGAGCTTGAGCTGGGCAACGGTCTGGGCCAGCTTGAGAGGTTCATTCACATCCAGCGGGTCGGGGCGGCCATGGCCGACGTCGCAAAACGGGCAGCGCCGGGTGCATTTGTCGCCCATGATCATGAAGGTGGCGGTGCCTTTGCCGAAGCATTCGCCGATGTTGGGGCAGCTCGCCTCTTCGCACACCGTGACCAGCTTGTTGGCGCGCAGCGTGTCCTTGATTTCGTAGAAGCGGGTGCTGGGGGAGCCGGCCTTGACGCGAATCCACTCGGGCTTTTTCAGCACCTCGCCCTGCACCACCTTGACCGGGATGCGCGCGAGTTTGGCGGCGGCTTTTTGCTTGGCAGAGGGGTCGTAGTTGGCGGTGGTTTGGGCTTCGCGGACCGTCGGGGTGGCTGCAGTGTCGTCGTGGCTATGGCTCATGGTGTGTCGCGGTGTTGGGCGCCATCAGGGCGCCAGATAGGTTGCGAGCTTGTGGCTCAGGATGTCGGCAGCGTCGGCCCACGCGACAGAGACGCCGATTGTAGAAAGGTCTACCGTTTGCAAACCCGTGTAGCCGCAAGGGTTGATGCGCGAGTAGGGTTCCAGGTCCATCGCCACGTTGAGCGCGACGCCGTGGTAGGTGCAGTTGCGGCTGACCTTGATGCCCAGCGCGCCGATCTTTCCCAGGCCGGTGAAGTCGGGGGCGTTCGTCGCGGCGTTGTTGGTTTTGGAGGGGCGCTGGGGCAGCTGGGCGTGCGAAAACGGATCGTCCAGTCGCACATAAATGCCCGGTGCGCCCGCCACCCGGTGCCCGGTCACGCCAAAGTGGGCCAGCGTGCGAATCACGGCTTCTTCAATCCGGTACACGTATTCCTTGACGAAATAGCCCGCGCGTTTGAGGTCGATCAGCGGGTAGCCCACCACTTGGCCGGGGCCGTGGTAGGTGACCTGACCACCGCGGTTGGTTTGCACCACGGGGATGTTGGCAGGGTTGAAGATGTGCTCGGCCTTGCCCGCCAGCCCTTGCGTGTAAACCGGATTGTGCTCACAAATCCATAGCTGGTCACGCTCGTCTGACGAGGGCTGGATGCTTCTTTGGCTTGTAAATGCCTGCATCGCCTCGTAGGTGGGCAGGTAGTCCACGCGGCCCAGGTGTTTGGCTTGAATCTGCACGGCGATTTACAGAACGACTTTGACCATCGGGTGCGTGGAGAGTGTGCGGTACAGCTCGTCGAGTTGTTCGCGGCTGGTGGCGGTGACGGTGATGGTCACGCCCAGGTATTTGCCGCCTTTGCTTTCGCGCAATTCAATCGTCGTGGCGTCAAACGCCGGGTCGAATTTTTCGGCCACCATCGTGATGGCGTGGACCAGTCCTTCTACCTTGAGGCCCATGACCTTGATGGGGAACTGCGAGGGGTACTCGATGAGCGACTCGGCGGGCGGGATGATGGGGTTGACGGGTTTTGTCACGGTGGTTTGATGAGTTTGGATGGAGGAGGTTCAGGCGGATGTTGGGCGCTGGCGGGTCTGTGCAATGGCTTGCTGGTAGCCGGCCAGAAGTTGCGCATAGACCGGGCCGGGTTGACCGCAGCCAACGGGTTTGCCGTCCAGCGAGGTGATGGCCAGCACTTCTTTGGTGGCGGAAGACAGGAGCAATTCATCGGCATGCATGACTTCTTCGCGGCTGATGCGGCGCAGCTCAAAGCCGATGCCCTGGGCGCGGCATATTTCTTCAATCAGGCCGTAGCGAATCCCTTGCAGCACAAGGTGGTCCAGCGGCGGGCCGATCACGGTGCCGTCTTTGACGACCCAGACGTTGCTGGCGGCGGCCTCGCTCAAAAAGCCGTCGCGAAACATGACGGTTTCCACCGCACCGACATCAAAACTGATTTGGCGGGCAAAAACGGCGCCCAGCAAACTGGTGCTCTTTATATGTGCTTTCTGCCAGCGAAAGTCGTCTGCCGTCACGCAGGCCACACCCTGACTGCGTTGCGCATCGCTGGGCAGTGTCAGGGCATTGGTCACGACGAACACGGTGGGCGTGATGTCCGTTGGCATGACGTGGTCACGCAGGGCGACTCCGCGGGTGATCTGGATGTACACCAGTTGATTGGTGTTGTGAGCCTCAGCTCCCGTCGATTGGGCGTAAGTAGCTACCAATTGGAGAGCAACATGCGCCCACTGGGCCGGGGTCAGCGGATTGCTGATGCGCACTTCTGCCAGACTGCGCTCAAGCCGTTCCATGTGCTGGTCAAACCGGAATAGTTCACCTTGATAGACCGGAACGACTTCGTACACGCCGTCGCCAAAAATAAAGCCACGGTCCATGACGCTGATCTTGGCGTTGGGGAGCAACGTGAATTCGCCGTTGAGGTAGCAGGGCAAGGGAGGTAGGGTGTGCATCATTCAATTATCATCGCGACGTGTAAAAACCCACGGGTTTCTACGTATAATTCGAGGCTTTGCGGCAATCGCTGCATGTAACTCGCGTGTAACCTGCGTGTAATTTGAGATGCCGATAATTGCGCCTGTTCCCGAATATGACTCAGATGAGTCCGAAGAGTTGGAGTTCAAGCGGCTAACTGCCGAAGAGGCGAAAGTCTTGCGTGAACGAAATCCTTCGGTGTCACCTTGGCGCATCGTTGGCTTGCAAGGATTGGTTGGTTTGTTGGTGGCTTTGGCCGCCTGGGGATTGACGGGTAAGCCCGAGTCCGGCTGGTCAGCAGGGTATGGCGGGTTGGTGGTATTGATTCCTGCGGTGCTTTTTGCGCGGGGTCTGAAGAGTCAGTTCTCGTCCATTAATGCTGCAACGGCTGCTTTTGGTTTTTTTGTGTGGGAAGCAATCAAGATTGCTGTAAGTGTTGGGTTGCTTTTTGCGGCTCCTCGGCTGGTTGCCAATCTGGACTGGTTAGCGCTGCTAATTGGCTTGATAGTGACCTTGAAGGTTTATTGGGTGGCGCTTTTGATGCGTCCAAAACGTAAATAAATTAAAGAGTTAACAATGTCCGTAGAAGAAAACGCTCCAACAGCCAGTGAATATATTGTTCACCACCTTACGCATTGGCAAAACAAGCCGCAGACGGAAATCGTCGATTTCACCGTCTTCAATATTGATTCACTTTTCTTTTCAATTCTGCTTGGAGTAGTGGGTTGCTTCCTGTTGTGGAAAGCGGCTCGTACGGCTACATCTGGTGCGCCAGGCCGTTTTCAGGCAGCGGTTGAGATTTTGATGGAGATGGTTGATGGGCAGGCCAAGGCCATTGTTCACAATGCCAATAGCCGCAAGCTCGTTGCTCCTTTGGCGCTGACCGTGTTTGTCTGGATTTTCTTGCTCAATGCAATGGATCTGTTGCCGCTTGACTTGCTGCCGACGATCTGGGGCTGGATTTACGGCGCTGCAGGCCACGATCCGCATCATGCTTATCTGCGTGTGGTGCCAACGGCTGATTTGTCAGTCACCATGGGTTTGTCGGTTTCTGTTTTGTTCATCTGTCTGGTTTACAACGTCAAGATCAAGGGCGTGGGTGGTTGGGCGCATGAGTTGGTTTCGGCACCATTTGGTACCAGTAAGAATCCCGTGTTTGCGGTCATTCTTGCGGTGATAAATATTGCAGAGCAGTTGATTTCTTTTACCGCCAAAACCGTCTCGCATGGCATGCGACTGTTTGGCAATATGTATGCGGGTGAGTTGGTATTTATGCTGATCGCTTTGCTGGGTGGTTCGTGGGCTTTCTCTGCAGAGCCTGGGAGTCTGATGCTTTTGCTGTTGCACATTGTGGCTGGTTGGGCGTGGGCTGTGTTCCACATCATCATCATCTTGTTGCAGGCTTTTGTGTTCATGATGTTGACCTTGGTCTACATCGGGCAGGCGCACGACGCGCATTAATTTTCGGTTTGTTTTTGTTTTGTTTTTTTGTTAATTTAGGAGTGAATCATGGAAGTTATTAGTTTTGCTGCTCTGGCTGCTGGTTTGATCATTGGTCTGGGCGCTTTGGGTGCTTGTATCGGTATCGGCATCATGGGTAGCAAATACCTTGAAGCAGCTGCACGTCAGCCTGAACTCATGGGTGAACTGCAAACCAAGATGTTCGTGTTGGCTGGTCTGATTGATGCTGCGTTCATTATCGGTACTGGTATCGCTCTGTGGTTCGCAACTGCCAACCCGTTCCTCGCTCAAATCGCTCGTTTGGTCAAGTAAGCCTTATTCCTGCAACACCTCGTTGAGGGAGATTTACTGTGAACATTAATGGAACTCTGGTAGCGCAAGCCATCGTCTTCGCATTGCTGGTGCTGTTCACGATGAAATTCGTGTGGCCGCCCATCGCGACTGCATTGGATGAGCGTGCCAGCAAAATCGCTGACGGCCTAGCTGCTGCCGACAAAGCCAAGTCTGAGCTTTCTTCCGCTAACAAGCGCGTAGAAGCTGAATTGGCTAAGACGCGCGCTGAAACCACTGCCAGCTTGGCTGATGCCGAGCGCCGTGGTCAGGCCATCGTTGAAGAGGCTAAGTTAAAAGCAACCGAGGAAGGCAGCAAGATCATTGCTGCTGCCAAGGTTGAAGCTGAGCAGCAAACCGTCAAGGCACGCGAGGCACTGCGCGAGCAAGTGGCAGCGTTGGCGGTCAAGGGCGCCGAGCAGATTCTCCGTAAGGAAGTCAATGCCGGTGTTCATGCTGATCTGCTTGGCCGCTTGAAGACTGAGCTGTAAGAGGACAAAAATGGCTGAACTTGCCACCATTGCCCGCCCTTACGCCGAAGCCTTGTTCAAGGCTTCGTCATCAGACTTGAATGGTGCGGCTGTCTGGGTTGAAGAATTGAAAGCAATTGCAGAAGATCCGCAATTGATCGAATTTTCTGATAACCCCAATGTGACAGCCGATCAGGCGTTTGATGTGATTGCCGGTGTGGCCAGAGTAGCTTTGCCGGAGATGGCGAAAAACTTCTTGCGCACCGTCATTGAGAACGGTCGCTTGAATGCTTTGCCCGAAATTGCCGAACAGTTTCGTGTGTTGAAGAACGCTCAAAGCGGCTCCGCTGATGCAGTTGTGTACAGCGCATTCGCCATAGATAGCGTGGCGCTGGCCGATTTGGCTGCAACGCTGGAAAAACGATTCGCACGCAAACTCAATGTTTCCGTCGAAATGCAACCTGAATTGATCGGTGGCATTCGTGTGGTGGTGGGTGACGAGGTTCTTGACTCTTCTGTCAAAGCCCGTCTGGAACAAATGAAAATGGCCTTGACAGCTTGAGGCGCAAGTCTCTTGTTGGCAGGCCCAATTAACGAAAGAAGGAAAGAGTCATGCAACTCAATCCAGCAGAAATTTCTGAACTGATCAAGAGTCGTATTGAAGGCCTGTCCGCCAGCGCCAACATTCGCAATCAGGGTACCGTTGTGTCAGTGACTGACGGTATTTGCCGCATTCATGGTCTGTCGGACGTGATGCAAGGCGAAATGCTTGAATTCCCAGCTGATGCCGAAGGTCAACCAAGCTACGGTTTGGCATTGAATCTTGAGCGTGACTCGGTCGGCGCCGTGATTTTGGGCGCTTACGAGCACATTTCTGAAGGCGACATCGTCAAATGTACGGGTCGTATTCTGGAAGTGCCAGTGGGTCCCGAGCTCAAAGGTCGCGTGGTCAATGCGTTGGGTCAGCCAATTGATGGCAAAGGTCCAATCAACGCCAAGATGACCGACGTGATTGAAAAGGTCGCTCCAGGCGTGATTGCCCGTCAGTCCGTGAGTCAACCCATGCAAACCGGCCTGAAGTCAATTGACTCCATGGTGCCAGTGGGTCGTGGTCAACGCGAACTGATCATTGGTGACCGCCAAACCGGCAAAACTGCCGTTGCAATTGATGCGATCATCAACCAGAAGGGTCAGAACATGACCTGCGTTTATGTCGCGATTGGCCAAAAAGCCTCTTCCGTCAAGAACGTGGTACGTGCGCTGGAACAAGCTGGCGCCATGGAATACACGATTGTGGTGGCTGCAACTGCTTCTGAATCGGCTGCCATGCAGTACGTCAGCGCCTACTCAGGTTGCACAATGGGCGAATACTTCCGCGATCGCGGTGAAGATGCGCTGATTGTGTATGACGATCTGTCCAAGCAAGCAGTTGCTTACCGTCAAGTGTCTTTGCTGTTGCGTCGCCCACCAGGCCGCGAAGCTTACCCTGGCGACGTGTTCTATCTCCACAGTCGTCTGCTGGAACGTGCTGCTCGTGTGAACGAAAAGTATGTTGAGGACTTCACCAAAGGTGCCGTCAAGGGCAAGACTGGTTCACTGACTGCGCTGCCAATCATTGAGACACAAGCTGGTGACGTGTCGGCCTTCGTGCCAACCAATGTGATTTCGATTACTGACGGTCAGATCTTCCTGGAAACCTCGTTGTTCAACGCCGGTATCCGTCCTGCGATTAACGCCGGTATTTCGGTGTCTCGTGTCGGTGGTGCTGCTCAGACCAAGTTGGTCAAGAATTTGTCCGGTGGTATCCGTACTGACTTGGCTCAGTATCGTGAGCTGGCTGCGTTTGCTCAGTTCGCTTCCGATCTGGACGAAGCAACCCGTAAACAACTGGATCGCGGCGCCCGTGTGACCGAATTGCTCAAGCAAGCTCAATACAGCCCTCTGTCAATCAGCCTGATGGGTGCTACGCTGTTTGCTGTGAACAAGGGTTTCATGGACGACATCGAAGTCAAGAAGGTCTTGGCATTCGAGCATGGTCTGCATTCTTACCTCAAAGACAAGCATGCTGCCCTGTTGGCCAAATTGGAAGCCAACCAGGCCATGGACAAAGATGCTGAAGCTGAAATGACAGCTGCAGCAACGGCGTTCAAGAAGTCGTTTGCTTGATTTGCACCTGAAGGCACAAGGAGTCATTCATGGCAGCAGGTAAGGAAATACGCGGCAAGATCAAATCGGTGGAAAACACCAAGAAGATCACCAAAGCCATGGAAATGGTGGCGGCCAGCAAAATGCGCAAGGCGCAGGAGCGCATGCGCGCCGCCCGCCCTTACAGCGAAAAAATCCGCAACATTGCGGCCAATCTTGGCCACGCCAATCCTGAGTACGTTCACGCTTTCATGAAAACCAATGACGCCAAGTCTGCGGGCATGATTGTGGTGACAACGGACAAAGGTTTGTGCGGGGGCATGAACACCAATGTGTTGCGCGGTGTCACCAACAAACTGCGCGAGCAGCAAGCTGTTGGCATTTCTACACAAGCGGTGGCGATTGGCAACAAGGGTTTGGGTTTCCTGAATCGTATTGGCGCCAAGGTTGTGTCGCATGCGACACAACTCGGTGACACCCCCCATCTGGACAAGTTGATTGGCCCGGTGAAGGTGCTGCTTGATGCCTATGCCAAAGGTGAGATCAATTCGGTGCATCTTTGCTACACCAAGTTCATCAACACCATGAAGCAAGAGCCGGTAGTTCAGCAGTTGTTGCCTTTGTCGGCCAGCGCGATGCAAGCCGAAACGCAAGCTTCTGAAGCGTCGACAGGTGCTAAGCACGCTTGGGATTACATCTATGAACCTGATGCGCAGACCGTGATCGACGATTTGTTGGTCCGCTACGTGGAAGCTTTGGTGTACCAAGCGGTGGCTGAAAACATGGCTTCCGAGCAGTCGGCGCGCATGGTGGCCATGAAGTCGGCGACAGATAACGCCGGCAGCGTGATTGCCGAGCTCAAGCTGGTCTATAACAAAACGCGTCAAGCAGCGATTACGAAAGAACTTTCGGAAATTGTTGCGGGTGCCGCGGCGGTTTAAACGTATTTATTTTTGGAGCAAAAAATGGCTCAAGTCCAAGGCAAGATTGTTCAGTGTATTGGTGCGGTGGTCGACGTGGAGTTTCCACGTGACAAGATGCCCAAGATTTATGACGCGCTCAAGATGGATGGCTCCACTTTGACCCTCGAAGTGCAGCAGCAGTTGGGTGATGGCATTGTCCGTACCATCGCGCTGGGCTCTTCCGATGGTTTGCGTCGCGGCATGGTTGTGCAAAACACAGCGCAAACCATTATGGTTCCCGTGGGTAAAGCCACATTGGGTCGCATCATGGATGTGCTGGGTTCGCCAATCGACGAACGCGGTCCGGTTAACTCGCAGCAGCACGCTTCGATTCACCGCAAGGCACCTGCGTACGACGAACTGAATCCTTCCCAAGAACTGCTGGAAACCGGCATCAAGGTGATTGACTTGATCTGCCCGTTCGCCAAAGGCGGCAAGGTGGGTCTGTTCGGTGGTGCGGGTGTGGGCAAGACCGTGAACATGATGGAACTCATCAATAACATTGCCAAGGCGCACAGCGGCTTGTCCGTGTTCGCAGGTGTGGGTGAGCGTACTCGTGAAGGTAATGACTTCTATCACGAAATGGCTGATTCCGGCGTTGTGAATCTCGAGAAGCTCGAAGACTCCAAAGTGGCCATGGTTTACGGTCAGATGAATGAGCCTCCAGGCAATCGTCTGCGCGTTGCTTTGACTGGTCTGACCATTGCTGAGTCGTTCCGTGACGAAGGTAAAGACGTGCTGTTCTTTGTGGACAACATTTACCGCTTTACCTTGGCCGGTACCGAAGTGTCGGCTCTGTTGGGTCGTATGCCTTCCGCTGTGGGCTACCAGCCTACGCTGGCTGAAGAAATGGGTCGTTTGCAAGAACGTATTACATCTACCAAAGTTGGCTCTATCACTTCCATTCAGGCCGTTTACGTGCCAGCGGATGACTTGACCGATCCATCGCCTGCTACCACATTCGCCCACTTGGATTCCACCGTGGTGTTGAGTCGTGACATTGCTTCGCTGGGTATCTACCCTGCGGTGGATCCACTGGATTCCACCAGCCGTCAGCTCGATCCTTTGGTTGTGGGTCAAGACCACTACGAAACAGCCCGTGCAGTGCAAGGTACGTTGCAGCGCTACAAAGAACTGCGCGACATTATTGCGATTCTGGGTATGGATGAGTTGGCACCGGAAGACAAACTGGCTGTGGCACGCGCCCGTAAAATCCAGCGTTTCCTGTCTCAGCCGTTCCACGTTGCTGAAGTGTTCACCGGCTCTCCTGGCAAGTACGTCAGCTTGGCCGAAACCATTCGCGGTTTCAAGATGATTGTGGCTGGCGAGTGCGATCACCTGCCAGAGCAAGCGTTCTACATGGTTGGCACGATCGACGAAGCGTTCGAAAAAGCCAAGAAGATCTAAGGATCGTCAAAATGAACACCATCCACGTTGATGTGGTCAGTGCCGAAGAGTCCATCTTCACAGGCGAGGCTCGTTTTGTAGCTTTGCCGGGCGAAGCTGGTGAACTCGGCATTTACCCACGCCACACACCGCTGATCACGCGCATCAGAGCGGGTTCAGTGCGCATTGAGAAAGCTGACGGTAGCGAAGAGTTCATTTTCGTCGCCGGCGGCATTCTCGAAGTCCAGCCCCATTGCGTTACGGTGTTGTCTGACACTGCCATTCGTGGCAAGGATCTGGACGATGAGAAAGCCAATGCCGCTAAAGCTCTTGCGGAGGAAGCACTCAAGAATGCAAAAGGAGATCTGGATATCGCCCGTGCACAATCAGAGTTGCTGGTGATGACTGCTCAAATTGCAGCATTGCGCAAATACCGTCAGAAAAAATAAACGGGATTCCCTTCCCTTAAAAAGCCCTGAACTGTAAAGTTCAGGGCTTTTGTGTTTATGGGGCTACCTGAAATGATGGCTAACAAAATAAATGGATGACATCGTCAAACAAGCCTTGGCCAAATGGCCTAACGTGCCCGATTGTTATGGTTGGCTGGGTTTGAGCGCTCGGGGCCATTGGTTTATGCGCGATGAACGCGCTCAGGCACATGGACCTTTTGCAGGCGGAACTGCGCAGAGCAGAGGTTGCGAGTTAAAGCACGAGAAACTGCTTGAGTTCATTCAGCGCAACTACGAGTCGGATGCGCAGGGCCAGTGGTACTTCCAGAATGGTCCACAACGTGTTTATGTGGAGTTGGAAATAACCCCGCTCATCTGGCGTCTCAATGATGACTGGTCGATTCAAGATCAAACTGGTAAACATACACGAGCCGATGGTTGTTTGATGGACGAAGACGGTCATATATATTTGGAATCTGAAATTGGTTTTGGCCTAGTGCACACTTCAGATATGAATCGTGTGGCAGAAGCCGTTGAGTTGGGGTTGTGGGTGCCAAAAGACGTGATTGCCGCCACACTGCCTCATCAGTATTCCTACGTCATGAGTCCACAATCGCAACTAAAGAAGTAACACGCTTCGCTGTTGGCAGTTAGAAAAGCCGCTTCTGTGAAAACACCTACAATGCACCCCATGGAGTTGCGGCTGTAGCTCAGTGGATAGAGTATTGGCCTCCGAAGCCAAGGGTCGTGGGTTCGATCCCCGCCAGCCGCACCAGTTTTTGAAACCCAGTCCCTGCGCGGCTTTCCAGCCGATTGGGCTCTGGCTATCATCCACAGGTGGATAATCCCAAGGACGTGGAGAACTGCGTTCTGTCGGCATAGACCATCAGGGTTTCAAGTTGGGCCACTTCGATGCCGTCTACCAAGGCCTGGGCTGTGACCTGTACCGCATCAGCGCCAATCTGGCGACAGCTGATCTCAAACGTAACATCCTGTTCCGGCAGCACCGCATGTTTGAAGGCGCAACGCCGCACTGACGCCAGCACGCCAATGCGTTCGCCGGGCAAAGACTGCACGTAGGTATCGGCGCTTAGCAAACCGGCGCCAGCCAGTTGGGTCACAGCTTCAATCAGCATGACGCCGGGCACCAGGGGATAGTCAGGGAAATGCCCCTGCACTACGGCGTTGTCCAGCGGCCAGTTGGCGATGGCCGTATAGACGCGCGGGCCATGTGCGATTAGCTGCTTGCAGGCAAATATTGGTCCACGATGGGGGAGTAATTGTTCAATCGCCTGGCGGTCCAGGGTGAACGGAAACTCAGGAATGGGTCGCGTCATGTCGCGGTGAACCGACGAGCAATGAGAGATACATTGCTGCCGCCGAATGCGAACGAGTTCGACATCACCGCTTCTACATGGCAGCCGTGTCGTGCTCGTAGCGGGATGTAGTCCAGATCACAGCGTGGATCGGGGTTGTGCAGATTCGCAGTGGGAGGCAGGGATCCACTGTTTATTGCCTCAATGCTCAGTGCCAGTTCCAATGCCCCGGTTGCGCCGATGAGATGCCCGTGCATGGATTTGGTCGAGCTCACGGCGATCTGCTTGGCTGCACTGCCAAAGGCTTGGTGGATAGATTGCGTTTCAGTCACGTCACCGGCGTCGGTTGCTGTGCCATGGGCATTGATGTACTGAATTTGTTCTGGGGCCAGTCCGGCTTCCTGCATCGCTTGTTGCATGGCGTGGGCTTGACCGTCGACACTGGGCGCGGTCAGGTGCTGTGCATCACTGCTGCAGCCGTAGCCAGCCAATTCGGCCAGTACCCCGGCCCCGCGTTGGGTGCTGCGGGAGGCGCTCTCAAGCACCAGCGCGGCAGCGCCTTCGCCAATCACAAAGCCGCTGCGATCAATGGAAAACGGGCGGCAACTGCGAGAGATGTCATTGGCGTCCGGCTTGGCCATGACGCGCAATGCGTTCCAGCCCAGCATGGCGCCAGGGTTGAGCATGGCTTCGGCGCCAACCACCACGGCCGCATCCAAATATCCATGGCGGATGGCACGATAGGCTTCACCGATGGCAATGGCCGAGGAGGCGCAGGCCACTGAATAGGTATTGCTGGGGCCGTGCAGTCCGTAACGCATGGTGATGGCGGCTGCAGCGGCATTGGCCATGATGCGCGGCACCGTGAGCGGATGCATGACGGTGGGGTCTTTGTGTTTCTGGCTGGGGTCGGACAGTGTCTTGTAATAGCGCGCGTAGAGGCTGTCACTGGTTTGCGAGCCGCCAAAGCCGATGCCGACAAAGACGCCGACGCGTCGTGCGTTGATCGGCGGACATGCAAAGTCGGCCTCGGCGATGGCCTGTGCAGCGGCCACAAGTGCAAATTGGGTGGCGCGGTCAAGGCCCTGGTCGGCGCGTTCTAGCAGGGTGTGCGGATCGACGCTGGCTTGGGCCACCACAATGTGGGGGAGCCGGGCGGCGACATCTGCGGGGCATGCGCCTATGCCGCTGCGGCCTTCCAGTGCGGCCGCAAAGGTGCTGGCCTTGTCGGCACCCAGTGGGCAAATTATGCCGGAGCCGGTGACAAGAACTTTGTTCACGGAGCGCGACTTAGCTTTTGGCGGCTTGGGACTGGGCGTGTGCTTGCACCATGACGTTGATGGCCGCCACCATTTCTGCAAAGCTCATGGGTAGAAAAACCATGGGGTCCGGAATTTGGAAGCCGTATTTGTCTTCGACTTCGAACAGCATTTCGATCAAGCCCAGAGAATCCAATTCCAGATCGGCAACTTTTAATTCGGGATTCTCAAATTTCTTGGGGTCGACGCCCGCCGTATCCACTAAATAATTCTTGATTTGATCAAATAACATGCTGACTACCGGGGTGAAATTGGTCTTAATTGTATCGGAGCCGGATCGCATCCAAGGTGAGCTGCGCCTGGCCTCGCCAGGGTTGTGCAGCCGGTGCAGGTGCCCGAAGCGGGGTGATTTCTGAAATACCCGTGCTTTAGAATTCAATGCTTCTGCACACCACTGTGGCGGTTCAGTTTTAACCCGCAGGAATTCATGAGTAAGACGTTTGGTAGGAGAGTGGCTGTCACCGGCCTAGGAATGGTGAGCCCCTTTGGTGGCGATACTGAGGATTTTTTCGCCCGTATCCTGTGCGGCGAATCTGCAATCCGTATTTACGAGCATCCCACCTCGCCATCCCGACTGGTTCAGCCTGCGGTTACATGCCCCCAGTTCGATTCTGAAAAGGCGATTGGTCATGCGATCACCCACGTCACTGATCGCTACAGCCAGTTAGGTGTAGCAGCGGCATTTTCTGCTTGGGCTGATGCCGGTTTGGCTCGTGACGGTGCGGGTTCCGATGAGTACGGTGTGTCTTGGGGGACTGGTACTGGAGGCATGCTGACGTATGAGAAGGGCTACGGCGACATGTACGTGCGCGGTAAGCAGCGTGTCTCTCCGTTGTCGGTGCCGATGGCGATGAACAATGCTGCTGCGTCCCATATCGCCATGGCTTTGGGGTTAGGCAGTGCCTGTCTTACCTATTCAGTGGCATGCGCTTCATCCACAGTTTCCATCGGTGAGGCGTTTCGACGCATTCAACGCGGTGAATCCTCTTTAATTGTCGCCGGTGGCTCCGAGTCGCCGCTGGCATTTACCATCATGCGGGCCTGGGAGGCGATGCGCGTGGTAGCGGCCGGTGACGAGCAAACCGCGTACCGCGCCTGCCGACCCTTTCAGCAAGGGCGCAAGGGACTGGTGCTGGGCGAAGGCGCTGCAGCCCTGGTGCTCGAAGATTGGGAGCATGCGCAGCAGCGTGGCGCCCGTATCTATTGCGAGCTAGCCGGGTTTGGACAAAGTTGCGACCACGCCCATCTGGTTCGTCCCGATGCAAAAGGCCAATCCAGGGCTATCCTGGCGGCGCTGCGTGAAGCCGACCTCGCGCCAGAACAGGTCGGTTATGTGAATGCCCATGGCACAGCCACCGTCGAAGGTGACCCGATTGAAATCAGTGCGCTCCGGCAGGTTTTCGGAGCCCACGCCGAGCATTTGGCGGTGAGCGCTACCAAATCCATGCATGGTCACTCACTGGGTGCGGTCGGCGCGATGGAAGCCCTGATCACCGTGCTGACGCTGGCCCGGCAGACGATTCCGCCTACAGCCCATCTGGAGCAAGTTGCCGAGGATTGTCTGGGCGTTCGTCATGTGATGGGCAGCGCCTTGCGCGATGTGCCACTCCAAGCTGCCATCAGCAACTCCTTTGCATTTGGGGGTAGCAACGCGGTCTTGGCATTTCGTGCCATTGGTTGATAGCTCCCACGGTGTGTTGCCCCCTTTGTCTACCAGTGATACGTAACGCTTGTTGGATACCATTTTGCTGATGCAATTTTTTCGACATCTTTATGCTGCCGCGGGCCTGCGCTTCGCACTTTTGGTACTGGGTGTAGGGTGTCTGTTGTGGACTGTCCTGGCGTTGCCATTGGGACTGGTTCTTCCTAGAAGTTGGGGTATGTGGGTCGGCCGCTGGATGGCCACGCTCGGGTTTCGGGCCTACATTTGGTTATTGGGTGTTATTGGTCTGGGGCGCTTTGATATTGCAGCGCTGGACGCCCTGCGTGGCGCCGGTCCTTTGATATTGGCCGCCAACCACCCGGGCCTGTTGGATGCGCTGATGGTGCTGTCCCGACTGCCCAATGTGACCTGTATTTTCAAAGCGTCGCTGATGCGAAATCCGTTGTGGGGGGCTGGCGCCCGTTTGGCAGGCTACATTCGCAACGACCTGTTTCTTGGAGCTGTCAATCTGGCGGTTGACGAATTGCACAGAGGTAGCCAGCTCCTGTTGTTTCCAGAGGGAACACGCAGCGACCCGATGCCATTGGGCGAGTTTCAGATCGGCGCGGCCTACGTTTCCTATCGCTCCGGCATTCCGATTCAGACCATCATCATTGAACAGGACAGCCGGTTTTTGGGTAAGGGCTGGCCTTGGTTGAAGCGACCCAACATGCCCACGCACTTTCGCATTCGCCTGGGTCAGCGCTTTGATCCACCGACCAACCCCAAGGCCTTCACGGTGACCCTGAGTGACTATTTTCGGAGCGAAATTTCCCCTCTCTCCGGTGGAGCTTGACCGATGCACATTGACCGCACATTGCCTTCCTTCAGCCATCTGGTGTTGATCCCCAGCTACAACTCCGGCGCCAAGGTCTATGAGACCGTGGCGCAGGCCCGCGCGCACTGGAATCCGGTGTGGGTTGTGGTCGATGGCAGTACCGACGGCACCGCAGCTGTCCTGCAAGACATGGCCGCCCGAGACGATGGTCTGCGGGTCTTTGTGTTGCCTCAAAACCAGGGCAAAGGCGCTGCGGTGTTGTATGGGCTGGACCAGGCGGTGCAACAGGGGTTCACCCATGCCTTGTGTATGGACTCTGACGGTCAGCACCCGGCGAACCTAATTGAAGCTTTCATGCAGTGCTCTCAGGCAACTTCCGCGGCCATGGTGTTGGGGGTGCCGGTATTTGATGCCAGTGCTCCGGCACTGCGCGTCCAGGGGCGCAAGATATCCAACTGGTGGGCAAATCTGGAAACCTTGTGGGCTGGCATTGGCGACTCGCTGTACGGTTTTCGTGTCTATCCGGTCGAGCCGTTGCGCCGTGTAATGCGGGACCAGCGGTGGATGCGCCGTTTTGATTTTGACCCCGAGGCTGCCGTACGCTTAAGCTGGTACGGTGTGTCGCCCGTCAACCTGCCAGCGCCAGTGAAGTATTTGCAGGCACACGAAGGCGGTGTTTCCCATTTCAACTACCGTCGTGACAACCTGCTGCTGACCTGGATGCACATCCGCTTAATGGTTGGGTTTTTGCTACGTCTGCCGATGCTGGTGATGAGAAAACTGGGCCGATGAATCGGGCTGAACGCGCAGAGGCCTATGTCAACTTCAGTCTTGTTTCATCTTCTTCGTGAACGAATTTCCTGGTGTAAGCAATCCAGGGTGCCGGAGCCTGATCTGGTTATGGAAAGCGTGGCGCAGACCGCGTCTTTTTCTCAGGCTGGTGATCAGGGTGGGGTGCTGGCATTTCTTTATTTGTACAACGCCGTGCAAATCACCTCGGTCCTGCAACCGGGTGATCGCGTGCTGGATTTGGCGTGTGGCCCTGCCAATCAATTGGTGCAGGTTGCACGCCTGAATCCTGATGTGCGCTTTGTCGGTCTGGACGCGTCGCCAGCCATGCTGCAGTGTGCTCAGAGCACGCTGGCGCAGGCCGGGGTCAGCAATGTCGAGCTGGTGCAGGGTGACATGATCCGCCTAATCAACTTGGAAAATGCCAGTATGGATTGTGTGATTTGCACCATGTCCCTGCACCATTTGCCAGACCAGAATGCACTGTGCGCCCTTATGTGCGAGGTTCGCCGCGTGTTGAAACCGCAAGGGCGTTTTTACTTGATGGACTTCGGGCGACTCAAGCGGCTCAGCACCCAGCGCTTCTTTGCTGATGACTTGCGACAGTCTGCGCAATTCACCGAGGATTACTTCAACTCGCTGCGGGCCGCATTCAGTGTGGATGAATTGACGGCTGCCGTGGCACCGTTGGGTTCGAATGTGCAGCGTCATGTGACCGTGCTGGCACCGTTCATTGTGGTGTTCAGAAGCACCTCTCAGCGCCCAATGGATCTGCCGACGCTGCAGCGCGCCAAGGAGGCGTTTGCCAAGCTGTCTCCTAGTCAGAAAAATAATTTTCGCAGTGTGGCCAACTGGTTACGGGGCAGCGGGTTCGCCTTGCCTTGCGACCTGGCTTAGGGGCGGGAAGCGTCTGCGCGGCGCGCGTTGAACACCGGCTGCGCGTACAACTGCAGGAGCGCCTCGCGGGCCAGATCGCTGGCCAATCCCATGGCGTTCAATTCGGCAACCTGTTTTGTAATCAGTTCCAAAAAGGCCTTCGCGTAGGGTATTTCCATGTCCCACTGTCTCTGGGTGAGCAGGGCGTGGGCGATCTGGTTGCTGCCCCAAGCGCGATAGTTTGTCCAGATTTGCGCATCAATCTTGCCCGCAATTTCCTGCACGACATCCTCGTCGGCTGCTCCGTCCAGGCGAATTTCCTCGCCAAAGGCCAGGTGGACATGGCCTTTGTTGGCGACCAGACTGTCACGGATTTGCACCACGTCTTCCCCGGCGGTCTTGTGGTACTTGCCGTGTTCACGTCGCATCAGGGTTTCGCGCACCTTGTGCGTGGCACAGGGCTCAAACTCGTAGGAGATGGCGACTGGCACAATGTGCATTTTTTCGAAATCAGCGCGGGTCTTGGCGCCAGCCAGGCCCAGCATCTTGATGATGGCCGGGTCGGTGTGGTCGTTGCCATCCTTGGTGCGTCCGGGGCTTTGTGACAACCAGATCGAATAACGTTGTTCGTCGATTTGCCGCGCCAGGTAGGCAGCCACCTGCTGGGCGTTGGTGTAGACATCACGGCGTGCACCACTGCGTTTGATGACGACACCATTGAGTAGCAGCATCAGTTCTGAGACCCCGGGCGTGGTCATTAGATTGTCGCCAACACAGACCTTGCAGGTACCACGTCCGCTGGACAGCAGGTTAATGGAAACTAGCGCTGCATCCGTGACGATGCAGCGGTGGTTGGAGATGAACAGAAACTTGCGGTCCGTCGGGAGTTGATCTAATCCGGAAATGCTCAAACCCTGCGAGGTTTCGCGGAGAATGCGCTGCAGCATCGGATTGACATAGGCAAACTGAAAGTCCTCTGTGCCGCGGAATGCATTGGTCTGCTCGACGACGGCCTCTCGGGAAAGATCAGGAAAACACCAAGGCAAGATGGTGTTGGCCAGTGGCGTGGCAAAGAACTGATCACGACAGCCTGCAAATTCAGAGGGGCCGTCTACTGTGCGCTGGGTCGTGGCGTTCAGGTGGTGGGGTGTCATGCTAGGGGATGGGCTAAATCATGCCGCCGTTGATTGAGATAACCTGTCCGGTGATGTAAGCCGCGCTGTCTGAGGCAAGAAATCCCACCAGGGCAGCAACTTCTTCCGGTTTTCCAGCGCGTTTCATCGGCACCAGGTTGGCAATGGCGGAGCTGTCAAAGACGTCTTTGGTCATGTCCGAGCTGATGATGCCCGGGGCTACGGCATTGACAGTAATGCCGCGTGTGGCCAACTCCAGCGCGAGTGACTTGCTCGCCGCGTGCAGTGCGCCCTTGGCGGCTGCGTAGTTGGTCTGGCCACGGTTGCCGGTAATGCCGGCAATCGAAGAAATGCTGATAATGCGGCCCCAGCGGGTGCGGATCATGGGCATCGACAGCGGCTGTGTGACATTGAAGAAGCCGTGCAGCGAAACGTCAATCACGCTGTGCCACTGCAGGCGCTGCATACCGGGAAAGACGGCGTCATCATGGATGCCAGCGTTGTTCACTAGCACTTGGATCGGTCCGTCTTCGAGTAGCGCGTCCAGTGCGGTCTGGGTGGCGCCGCCATCGGTTACATCAAACTGGATCGCTTGTGCCGAGCCACCGCTGTTACGTAATTCGTCACACAGGCTTTGAGCCGTGGCGAGATGACTGTTGGCGTGGACGATCACATGCAGGCCGTCGGTTGCTAGGCGGCGGCAGATTGCTGCGCCGATGGCACCACTGCCACCGGTAACCAGGGCGCGTTTCATGGGTGTTGATTCCTCTGGGGTGGGTTGATGTCGCAGACCTCGATGCCGAGCCGCAATGTGTCCAGATAGTCCACCACTACTGTTCCGTAGCGACCTTGCGCCAGCAGGACCAGCAAGGGCAGGCTGCGCGCTGCAGGAATGCTCTGGCGCAAGTGTTCCAGGTCGTCCTGAGGCATGCACGTTGCAGCTTCGTCGCTGAATCTCAGCTTAAGCAGCGCGCGGGCTGCCGGAGTTTGGCAAGGGTTGAGAACCAGGGCCACACCCATGGCTGCGGGGATGGGGCGCAGACGCTGCAGGGGTTCGGGATACGCGGTGTCGTAGGCCAGCAGCATGCAAGGTTTGCCATTGCTGATGGCTTGGGTGGCGGCTTCTAGCAGACCGGCTGCGAATGTGGCGTCGTAGGCGCTAAGGCTGGTGCTGGGCTGCATACAGCCAGTAGCGATGCCCCAGTAGCCGGACGCCGCGTTATGCACCGAATTGTGAAAGCGGGTCGGAGACAGAGCTCGGTCAGGGGAGGCCAGGGCTTCCAGGATGGCGTGGGAGTTGTCACAGTCGGCTTCTGTCGATGAAAACACGGTGGCTAGGTTGACAAGATCAGCCCCTGCATGGCTTACCGCCTCCAAGCCGATGGCCATTGACAGTTTGACGGGAGGGCCAACTCTTCGGCGTTCGGCGGGGGGGAGCTTTTCTACTGCTGGCAATGCCGTAGGCGCGCCAGCATAGAGCTGTCGCTCGGTCAAAACTTCACAAGTCTGCACCCAGCCAGTTAGACCAGGTCCGAATACTCCTACGCCATCGAGGTAGAGGTTTTGCGTGGTCATGCGTGAACAATCACATTCAACATTGAAGAATCTTTCCGAACAGGCTGGGAAGGGGCTCCGCAGGCAAGCGGTCCGTGGTCCAGCCAATTTTCCCACAGGGCCTTCCAGGTAGGCCATTGGTGGCTACCTGGGAGAATGAGAATTCGATCGTTGGGTAGTAAATCAGCAAGCAGGCGTTGTCCTTTCAGAAATCGGTCGGTGTTGCCGGTGCCGAAATAAACCGGGGTGGCCCACTCGGCTTTCAGCGATTCCCGGCCCAGCCATTGCCACCATGCGCGTTCGTCTGGGGTTGTTGTCTGGTGCTGGCACCAAGTGGCAGCACCGCCGACTGCCCGAATTTCGGCAAGGACATCGCTAGTGCCTGGGTAAGGAGCAAGTAAATAGATGCCTGCGACATGGTCGGCATGGTGGGTAACGTAGTGCAGGGCACAAAAGGCCCCCATTGAAATACCGATCAACCAGACAGCGCGATAGCCGCCAACCTTCGCGGGCTGCACCACTTCTGTATGCAGTGTGGAGACCACGGTGTTATCCATGACATGTTGTGCCGTGACATCGGCCAGCAATAGGTCCACGGGCAAATGGCGGTCACGCACCGCGTCCACAAATCCTTGGGTGTAAAAATCATCAATACAGGCCAAGGAGGGGGGCAGCAACACCAGCAGTGTTTCGCTGCGTTGGTCGGCCGTGTGCAACTCAGTCCGTAGGTGCATCAACTTGCTCCCGCGTGAGAATGGCTGCGAAGACGAGGGCAAGAAAGGCGCCCGGTGCCACGGCGCTGCCGATGGCGGCGAGGACCGGTACTTTGGACAGTCCTAACAGACCAAAACTGCCTACGGACGTCAGGTTGGCGACAACCAGGGAGACTTGTGTCTGCTGTCGGTCATGGGAACTGCCGTTTTGCGCGCCGCGGTCGAAGAACAGGGCGTAATTAGACCCGACGGCAATCACCAGCAACAAACCAACCAAGTGTAGGATGGTGAGCTGGGTGCCCTGCAGCAGGAGCGCTGCAGTAACGCACATCACGGCACAAGCCAGTGGTGCAGCCACCAGCAGGGTGCGAGTCCAGGAGCGCAGCGAGGCTATCAGCAGCGCCAGGATGAACAGGCAACCCAGGCCCGATAGCCACAGAGCCTCGTGGCGGTAGTCATCAAACAGGCTGCTGGACTCTTCCAGCATGTCAATCACTACTGCGTCGTTCAGCCCCTTTGCTCGTAATGCGGCATGCACCAGATCCAGCGGGATGTTGTCCGCTAGCGGGCCCTCGGTCATGGGACGCAAGGGCATGAGTACCAAGTAGTCAGAGGGGCGTGGGACCAGCATGGAGTCCACTATCAGCGCCGCAGAGGTGCTGTCCAGATCCTTGCGCAGCAAGGGCGGGCGTTGTCGTGCGGTTTGCAGGTCGGTCAGAAATGCGCCTAGGCGTTCGGCACGAACCGGCAAGCCTTGCAGCGCTTGCTGCAACCTTGCATGAGCCTGTGCTGCATCGGGTATCGAGGTTTGTCTGGCGCGCTGCAGGGCCACACTGGGCAGCACCGTGGCGGGTGAGCTGAAGCCGGCCATTACTTGTGTTTTGACCAGGCCTTGCAGCACTGCCCCAGCACGTTCTGCTTGTTGCAGCGCGGTTTCTTGGTCGGGTGCGGCTAGTGCCATGATGTAGCGGGTATCGGTTCCACCCAAATCGCCGCGCAGTTGTTCGTCCACTTGCCGTTCGGACTGCGGAATCGGATTGAGGCCAGAGAGTTGGCGATTCCAGATGCTGCCGTTGTGCAGCAGCACGGCGGCGCAGGCCGCCAGAGCCAACGCGGCTACCGGCCAGCGCAGGGCTGCGGCTCGTCCGATGACGTGGTCCAACTTGGCTGCAACTTTACTGAGGTCGCGCAAGGCCAATTTCTGGGGTGTCAGGACGGGCAGCACGTAACGTGTGACCAGCACTGCAGTCACTAGGCCGCTAATAGAGTACAGACCAAGCTGGGCCAAGCCCGGAAAACTTGAGCTTAGCAGGGCTGCAAAACCGGCAATTGAGGTCAGTACTCCCAGCCAGATGGTGCGCCAGAAATTGCCAGAGACAGCGGTTGATGTGCGTTGAACGAAGAAGTAGATGGAGTAGTCCACTGCTTCGCCGATCAAGGTCGTGCCAAAGCCCAGCGTCAGACCATGTACTTGGCCAAAGCCCAGACTCACTGCGGCGATGCCGACAGCGACCCCGGACAGCACGGGCAGAAGGCCTAGTACCAGCAGGGTTAGTGAGCGGTACACCGCCAGCAGCAGGCAGACCACCAGCACGAAGCTTGCAGTTGCCAGTCGTCCAACTTCATCCTGAATGATGTTGCGCGAGGCGGCCGAGGACACGCCAGCGCCACTCATCACTAATCGGGTCTCTGGACTACGTCCTGGCAACGCGCTAAAGAGCGTGCGCGCCTTGTCAACTGCTTGGGATTGCGCTTCGGTGTCAGATCCAGCGGCGCGGGTAAAGGCCAGCAGCAAGGCGCGTTTACCGTCGCGCGATGCCCAGGCGCCGTCGATGCTCTGCGGTTGGCTAAGACCGGAAAACTGGTCCAGAAGATGCAATGTCTCACCCGTGGGGTCGCGTTCAAACAGGCGTTTGATGGTCATCCCGGCATCGCCAGAAAGTGCATCGATGGAGCTGCTGATTGCTGTATGCAAGCCGTCGGCTTCGAAGTGCGCGGGCGTGATTGCTGGGCTGAGCAGATAGCGGTTGTCGAAGAAGTAGGTTCGATCGTGCTCTTGGGTTTCTTCTTGGCCGTTTTGTACGGCTACAAACAGACCTGTCTGCTGCATATCCTTGGCGAGGGCTCGTGACAGGCTGGCACGTTCGGAGGCCTCTCCCCCTTCAATACCCATCGTAATCAGTCGCGCCACCGCGCCGTCGCGTAATTGGTCAATCAGAAGTTGTTGGCGCGCGTTGGGCGTGCGGGGCATGAAGGCTGACAAATCCGCCACAAAGTGAGTTTGAAAAATAACCATCAGACAGGCCAGCATCCCGGCCAGCCAGAGCACAAGCGGTAGCAAACGGGGTTTGTTTTTCATGACGCAGCCTCCCAAAATTCGAAGAAATTGAACCAGTTATAAGGCGCTGCCTTGCAGTGCCGCTCCAGCGTCGTGACGTATTTTTGTAGGCTTTCGCGGATCGCTTCATCGCGTCGGTTGCGTGGAACTTCAGCAAAGTCAGCGAGTGGCTCGAAGTGAACCTCATAGCGATTGCTGCCGCAGTAAAGTCCGGTCATGAAGTAGACCGGGTGCCCCAGCATGGCCGCCATGCGAAAGGGTCCGGTCGGGAAGCGTGCTGGCGCGCCCAAAAAAGGCAGGGTGAGATACTGGTCCGGGCCGGCCGCGCGGTCGGCGAGGACGCCAACCAGGGCACCGATTTCCAGTTTGTGGTGGATGGTCAGCATGGAATCAATCTGGCCCAGAGCAATGATGCCGGTGATGGCTTCAGGATTGATGGCCGCCAGCGCGCGGTTGAGTTGCCGGGCATTTTCCGGGTACATCGCAACGCAGGAGTTGAAGCGGTTGCATCGACCATGATTAAGCAGGACTTCGAAACTGCCCATGTGCGCGCCGAACAATAGCATGCCTTTGCTCCTGGCTTGGTGATCGAAGATCGGCTCTGCACCAAACACCTGGATGTCAAATAAGTCGGCCTGGTCGTTGAGCAGGTAGAAGCGGTCATGGATGGTGCTGGCAAATGCCAGGATATGCCGGTACAGGTCGACCCAGGTGGCGGGGCGCTGCAGTGCCCGTTCCAAGTAATTGCGTGATGCTTTACGAGTGGTGGGTGCGGCCAGCACAAAGTAAAGGGCAATGCCATAAACCACGATGCGCGAGAGGCGACGCCCAAAAATCAGTGAAATTCGGCTCATCAGTTGGAGTAGGAAAAAACTGCCGCGCTCCTTCCGCTGCATCCATACCGGTTTGTCCTCGGCCTGTTTTGGGGTGGCAGGCTCGCTCATGCGACAGCAGGGGGTGGCAACTGAAAGCGTCCGCTGGCAATCTTGCGCATTGCGCTGCGAATTTCAAAGCGTACGGCGGTTACACCAATTTCGAAATCAAGTTCCAGCACATCTGTGGGGGTCGCCGGGTTGTGAAATTTGGCTTCGGCCAGTGCTTGGACGCGCTGGCCAAGCTGCGCCTCGATGGCCGCTTGCACCCAATCCAGCAGTAGCACGCCGGGCACGATCGGGTGTCCCGGGAAATGGCCCAGAAAAACCGGGTGATCTGCAGTAAATGGCAAGGGTACGACCGGCATTTCAGGTCCTCGTGGCAATATGGGTGGCACGCAGTTTGTCCAGGGCTGATGCGGTTAATTTCCCGTTTGCATCACGAGGCAGGGTCTTGAGAAAGACTAGAGGACGCGGTAGAAATACCGGGTCAACATGCTGGCGCAAGCTGGCCTGGATGGTGGCGCCCTTTAGCGAGGGGGCCACGACGAAGGCGATCAGGCGTGGTGCTTCGTCGGCCGATCCGCTGTCGTGCATGCAGAAAATGCCGTCCTCTACGCCGGGTAGGCTGAGCAGGAGCTGGTTGAGAAACGCCAGCGAGTTGCGTTTGCCGACGATGTTGATCATGTCCGAGTTGCGGCCCAGCAGGCGGAAGCGGGTCGGACTGAGCAGCTCCACCACATCGTTGAGCGTTTGTGGTGCATCAAAGTGATCGGCATGGGCGCAGGCCAAGTCTTGATCCTGGTGCAGGGTAATGCCATCATAGGTTTGCCATTCCGTCCCTTGGGTTGGACGTCGGGTCGCCAGCGCACCGGTTTCGGTTGAGCCGTAGATTTCCACCATAGGCGCGTTCAACTGGGCTTCGACTTCTTTGGCAAGTTCCAGTGACAGTGGTGCTGTGGCCGAAAGTACCGCGCTGACGCGGGACAAAGTGATTTGCGCGTCCATCAGCTTGCGTAAGTGAAAGGGTGTGGAAACCAGTAGGCGCGGTTCCGGTAGTTCGGCAAGCGCACTGGCTACATCGGCAGGAAAGAACGGTTGGCGTGCGCTGAATTGAGCGCCGCCAAAGATTGGAAGCAGCACCGTCGCTTCCAGTCCAAACATGTGCTGGGGGGACACGGTTCCGAGCACGGAACAGGGGCCGCCAGCAACCTCCCACATGCGCTCAGCCTCGGCAATGGCGCATTTGTGCATTCGCCAGAAGGTCATGCTGTGGGCCTGTGGCTTGCCAGTCGAGCCTGAGGTGAAGATCCGGGCGATCTGCTGTGTGCCTGGAATTATCGGCATGTCCAGAGGTGTGTCGGATGCCAACAGATCCGCGTGCGGAACCACCACATAGGGTATCTGCGCCAACATCGGTGTGGCCTGCTCGCCCAGGCAGATGGCATCAGGGTAATCGACAAACAGGGCTGCCATGTTTTCCGGGGCCGTGGAATTTTGCAACAGGCTCACCACGTTGCGGCTGATGGCAGCAAACAAGGCGACGGAGAACCAGTATCGGTCCTTGCACAGATTGAATACATGGCCGGTCTGCGGCAGCCGCGCAGCCAATGCCAGTACATCGCGCAGGAATTCAGCCTGGCTGACCGGCTGCTGGTTGCGGTAAGCAATGATTTTGGTGGTCAGGGCGCCGGGTAAAAGGGGCAGCGTATTCATGGGTGAGAGGCAAGGAAGTTCTGAGTTGCGACCGACGGCTTGATCATCACGCCAGCACGGCCACGCAGCAGCAGTTGGTCATTGCAGAAGATGCTGAAGTTGTAAAGCAGACTTACCTCGTTGCCTGAAATTCGACTGGCTTGAACGGTGAGCTCGGCGCCCGCATCGTCCAGCCGGGATGTCCACCACGCCACGTTGCGCACACTGGTTAGGTATCCGACTTCAGCAAGCTGGTCCACCGGCGCCAATAGGGCGCCATGCACCGCCATGGCTTGCGCTGCATATTCGATGCCGGCGCTGATGGGGAGCCCGCGCGCATTGCGCAGCGGGTTGTCGAGCGTCAAGTGGCTGAGGGCACGGCATTCGATCTCGGTCTCGTTCCAGTGCGTGACCGCTTCCAGCAGGCACATGTTGCCTTGGTGCGGAATGTGGCGTTGAATCCAGGCCCGGCCAATCTTCATGGTTGCAGCGTGATGGCAAGGTTGAGCCCCGGCAGATACTCGATCACCAGATTTTGCGGCTGCAGCGTGGCCAAGGCCGATAGCAGCGGCAGTGCGCGGGCAGCTGGTACGTTGCAGCGTATGGTTTCGAGGTCCGGGGTGGACATGGGGTGGGCGGGTTCCTGGGTCAGTTCCAGTGTCAGGCCGCACAGTGTGGTGGTCTGCCGCTGCGGTGTCAGGAGCAGCGCTACACCGAAAGGGTTTGCAATCTTGCGCAGGTCGTGTAAGGGCTGGGGATAGGGCGTGTCAAACGCCACCAGCAGGCAGGGCTGGGCGTTGCTACGGATCTGGCTGGCAGCTTCGAGCAAGGCGGCGCCAAAACCCGCATCATAGGCACTCAGGCTGGTCGATGGTTTTTGGCTGCCGGAGGCAATGCTCCAGTACCCGGCCGCTGCATTGTGTACTGAATTGTGAAAACGGGTGGGCGAAATTGCGCGGTCGGAAGAAGACAGGGCTTCCAGGATATGGTGACAGTTGTCGCAATCGCCGGCACTCGATGCGAACACCGTTGCCAATTGCTGTAGATCTATCAGAGATTGCTGGGTTGCGTCATAACCAGCTGCCATAGCCAGCTTGACCGCAACGCCCAGTCGGCGGCGTTCCGCAGCTGGCAGGGAGTCGATACTAGGAAGTTGCAAGTGCGTCGCTTGGTAGGTTTGCGGCGCGGCGAATACTGTACGGGCATGTGCCCATCCATTGAGGCCAGGTGCATACACGCCGACGCCATCAACAAAAACTTGGAGGGTCGTCATGCTCTTTTCCTGGAGAGCAGCAAACTGCAATTGCTGCCGCCAAAGCCAAAGGAGTTGCTTAGCGCGTGGTTAATGGCCAGTCCCTGGTTCGCCAAAAGGTAATTGCAATGCAGGCGCGGATCGGTGGTACGTGTGCCGACACCGCCGGGCAAAAAGTCATAGCGTAGTGCAATCGCGCAGATCACGGCTTCCACGGCGCCAGCGGCTCCCAGTGTGTGGCCGGTGTGGCCCTTGGTGGAGCTGCAGGGAGTGGTCGTGCCGAACAGTGAGGTAACGCCCAAATCTTCAGCGGCGTCGTTGCTGGGAGTTGCTGTTCCGTGCAGGTTGATATAGCCAATGGACTCTGGCTGAAGACCCGCCATGTCCAGAGCGGCTTGCATGGCCAGGCGTGCACCCAGTCCCTCTGGGTGGGGCGACGACATGTGGTGCGCATCGCTGGATTCGCCGACGCCACTGAGCAGGATGTCGTCCGTTTGTGCCTGGTCGGCGCGTTCAAGCAAGATGAAGGCGGCGCCCTCACCAATCGAAATGCCATCGCGTTCGGCGTCAAAGGGCATGCAGGGGTGGCTGGATACCAATTGCAGTGAATTGAACCCGTAAAGGGTGGTCAGGCAAAGGGAGTCCACGCCACCTACAACCGCAGCATCAATCAGGCCGCAGCCGATCATGCGCTGTGCGATGCCAAATACTTTGGCGCTGGACGAGCAAGCGGTAGAGACAACGTAGGCAGGACCCTGCAGATCGGCGTAGTGGCGCACGAAATCTGCCACGGAGAACATATTGTGGGTATGCCGGTAGCTGTGGCTGGCGGGCAGGGCACCGCTGACCGGGTCGCGTTCGCGATAGGCCTGCTCCGAACTCAGAATACCGGAGGTGCTGCTGCCCAGAAAAACGCCGATGCGTTTTCGGCCGTAGCGTTCGGCTGCGGCTTGCACACTTTGTATAAAACCATCCTGCTCAAGCGCGAGTTGGGCCAGTCGGTTGTTGCGGCAGTCGAAGTCTTGCATATCGGCACGCATGGCAATTTCATCCAAGCCGTCAACCTCGCCTAGTCGAGTGGGTATATCCACCGTTTCCCAAGAACGCGTTTGCAGACCACTATGTTGTGCTTGCAGCGCAGTCAGCGTGGCAGCAATACCGCGGCCCAATGCGGTGGTAGTTGTGAATGTTTTTAATAATAATGTTTGCACGTAAATTCACATGAATGGAAGATGGGATTTTACTTGACTAGGGTAAGCGAGCTACCAGCAATGCGTTGGCAAACGAGGTGCCTTCGCTCATGGACTGCGCTGAAACGCTGAAGCCACGGGTTTCCAGTTCACGGGTCCAGTCGTTCAGAGGCCGGCAGTATAAGGCTCGGATTCTGTGGCCCTGCGCCTGCGCCTGGGCCACAGCCAAGTCCATCCATTGGCTGAATCGGAAGCGCCAGCCGCCCCGTGCGTTGCCGATACGTGTGATTAGTGTTTAATTGCGTAAATTAACAATTGTATTTCTAAGCTGAGCGCCTCGAACCTCACGCTTCCTCCAAACAAACGGTGCGGCTGTTTCGTTGTAGCGGGTTACAAACGCCTCGATGGCTTGTGTCAGTTGCTCGGTGCTTTGGAAGCTTGCCCCGCTCAGGCTCTTACGGGTGAAGATTCCGAACCATATCTCGACTTGGTTGAGCCAGCTTGCCGATGTAGGCGTGAAATGGAAGCGAACATTGGGACGCGACAGCTGGCCACGTAGGTGGGCGGCTTGCCACTGCGTGCACGGTCACCAAGCGCTTTGATGCCACCGTCCAAAAATCGTTTGCGCCATGTTGACACCGTATTGGCTTGCAACTTCATCCGTGCGGCAATCT
>Ga0209123_1000943_pt1 | contig 32387 bp, 24 predicted proteins | sample BarGraIncu00431A_FD_184500 | JGI IMG/M metagenome (GOLD analysis project Ga0209123, IMG submission 184500) | Arctic peat soil microbial communities from Barrow, Alaska, USA - Barrow Graham LP Incubations 004-31A (SPAdes) (version 2) | ecosystem: Environmental > Terrestrial > Soil > Wetlands >... | reverse complement strand
ACTCAACAATCAAGTCTAAATAAAAACTTCTTAGTATACGTTTTGCTGGCAATCCTATTACGTGGGCAGAGCTTTAGCTTCATACTTCCAATTCAAGCAACGGAAATAGAGGACATTATACTCTCCCACCTCAGATTGTTTATGTAAAAGAAGGTAAGAGACGCAAGTTTGTAGAACTCAATTAAGGCGGAACGCTGTTCTAAAATTGATATGGACAAAATCGGTTCCCTAAACTTTACTTGGAATGGGAGATTGCTTATGAGTGACAAAGATACTATTAATTCCATTGATAGGGCTCTAGATATTCTGTTGGTGTTACAGCAGGAAGGAAAAGAAATGGGTGTAACCCAAATCAGCAAGGAACTGGGGATCTATAAGAGCACGGTTTGCCGGACATTGGCAACAATGGAGAAAAGAAACTTCGTACAACAAAATCCGGATAATGGGAAGTATTGGCTGGGCCTTAAATTGTATTCGATAGGTATGCTGATTCGGGAGAAAATGCCGCTAAAAAACATTGCCTATCCGTATGCAAAAGCATTATCTGATAAGTTTAAAGAAGTTGTCCATATTTCGGTACTCGATCAAAGCGCCGTTGTGTTTCCTAAACATATTATCATTGATAAGATAGAAAGTGATCAGGTACTCAGCGTTATCCCTCCAATCGGTTCAATTGCTGCTTGCCATAGTGCGGCTGTCGGCAAATGCCTTCTCGCTTTTAGTGCTCCAGAATATATAGAAAAGTTTGTGGGTAATGAGCTTCCTGTATATACTATAAATACCATTACCAATTGGGACGATTTGCAGGCAGAATTGAAAACGATCCGACAGGAGGGCTATGCTCTTGATCATGAAGAATTGGAGCTAGGCTTAACCTGCGTCGCTGCTCCCATTTTTGGAACAGATCAAAAAGTTGTTGCCGCATTGAGTTTGTCTGGTCCGACTGCCAGAATCAAATCGTCAAAATTTGCAGATGTTGTCCTCGAAGTAAGGAAAAATGCTCAATATATTTCGGCGTTGCTTAAATAGCAACGCCTTTTATACTGTTTGGAACGGTGTGAATGCAAAAAAATAAAAATAATCGCAATAATCTGAATTGCAGGCAGGGTTATTAAATTAGCTGGCGAATAGTAAAATTATTACTACATAAAAGGGACAGCGTTCCTGTAGGAGGGACACGCGGCTTGCTTTAATAGAGGAACGGCGTTCCTACTAGAGGAACTATGTCTTATTCCAAACAATTACAGTGGTTTACTGGAAGGTGGAGAGGTCTCCTGAGTTGTAGCGAGGTGTGGTGAAATTGAGAAAAACAGGAGGATTAAGAGTGAAAAAATTATTAACAGGCAATGAGGCAATTGCACAAGGCGCCTATGAGGCGGGCGTAGCTTTTGCAGCAGCTTATCCGGGAACTCCTAGTACGGAAATACTTGAGAATATTGCCTTATTTAAGGAAATTGTTGCTGAATGGGCTCCCAATGAGAAAGTTGCTCTGGAAAGTGCAATTGGAGCCTCGGTAGTTGGTGCACGGGCTTTATCAGCAATGAAGCATGTAGGCGTGAATGTTGCGGCAGATCCTTTATTCAGTGTCGGATATTCCGGCGTGAACGGAGGGCTGGTTTTAGTAAGTGCTGATGATCCGGGTACTCACTCGTCTCAGGATGAACAAGATAACAGGTATTACGCGAAGTTTGCAAAAGTCGCCATGCTTGAGCCTAGTAATAGCCAGGAATGTAAAGATATGGTCCGCACAGCTATGGAAATTAGCGAGAAATATAATACACTGGTACTTTTGCGAATGACTACCAGGATATGCCACAGCAAGACACTCGTTGAAATAGGTGCAAGGACGGAAGTGGAGAAGCGGCCGTATGTCAAAGATGTGGGGAAATACTCTTTGGTGCCCCATGTGGCAAGAAAGCTCCACTTGGTGGTTGAAAAAAAATTGAAAGATCTTGAAGAGTTTTCAAATGAAACCGAGCTGAACTTTGTCGTGTGGAACAGTAAAAAAACCGGTGTTGTATCTTCTGGCATTGCCTATGAATATGCTAAAGAAGTATTTGGCACCCAAGCATCTTATTTTAAATTGGGCTTTACCCATCCGCTTCCGATAGACAAAATACGGGCGTTTGCCCAACAGGTAGATACTCTCTATGTCGTGGAAGAACTGGAACCTTACATAGAAGAACAACTGAAGGCAGCAGGCATCGCCTGTATGGGAAAAGAGAAAATTCCTAATACGGGCGAACTGAACCCTGATATTATCGCTAAAGCATTATTGAATAAGGAACGTCCTTTACACGAATATGATAGTTCAATTCTCGTGAATAGGCCACCAACCCTTTGTGCTGGCTGTCCCCATCGTGGCTTCTTCTACGAATTGGCAAAGCGTAAGAACCTGATGATTACCGGCGACATCGGCTGCTATGGTTTGGGCGGCACTGAACCGCTCAATGCCCAGGACACTTGTATCTGTATGGGGGCTAGTATCAGCATGGGGCACGGAGCCCAACAGATGTTTAAAAAATTTGGAGTAAATTCAAGGGTTGTTGCCACCATTGGAGATTCTACATTCTTCCATATGGGCATTAACAGTCTGCTGGATGTGGTATACAACAGAAGCAATGTAATTACCTGTATTCTGGACAACCGAGTTACGGCCATGACTGGCCATCAGGAGCATCCGGGAAGCGGATACACCCTTCAGGGGATGCAGACGCATGAAGTGGACATTACCAGTGTAGTAAAAGCAATTGGTATATCCAATGTAAGAACGGTTAATCCGCGGAATCTCAAAGAAGTCAGCGATGCACTCGACTGGGCTCTTGAGCTTGATGAGCCTTCGGTAATAATTACCAGGTGGCCTTGCCTCCTTAAGAAACATTCTCCTGCAGATATAGAAGAATTTGGGAGTTATGTAAAGAAATGTATAGTAGACAAAGAGAAATGCATAGGATGCAAAATGTGCTTGAAAACAGGCTGCCCGGCCTTACGTTTTAGCAAAGAAGCTAAGAAAGTTCGGATCGATGTGGCTCAATGTGCGGGCTGTGAAGTATGTATGCAGGCATGCCCAGTACAGGCGATAGGGAGAGTGGGTGAATAATATGATAGAGGTAAAAAATATATTGTTGGCCGGGGTTGGCGGGCAAGGTACCATTCTGGTGAGCAAAATCCTATCAGACGGACTGGCTGGCGCAGGGTATGATGTGAAAATGTCAGAGGTTCATGGTATGGCCCAGCGGGGCGGAAGCGTAACCACCCAAGTAAGATACGGAACAGAAGTTCATTCACCTATCATTGGCAAAGGACAAGCCGACATTCTTGTTTCCTTTGAAACGATGGAGACACTGCGATGGCTTGAATTTCTGAGCCTTACAGGTAAAGTGGTGGTGAACGATTATCAGATACCCTCGGTACCTATCTTGATAGGCAAGCAAGATTACCCAGAAGGGATATTGGATATCGTTAGGCAAAAAGTGTCTACCACCGTGATCAATGCTAATGAAATAGCGGAAAAACTAGGAAATGAAAGGGCAATGAATATGGTTTTGCTAGGGGCTTTGGTGAAGGGCATGAAACTGACTGATATTGATTGGGAATATGCCATTAAGAAAAATGTTAAGGCGAATAGTGTGGATATCAATATTATGGCACTAAAGGCCGGAATGGATGCCACTGAGTAGGATTGTTTTGCATAAGACGGTAATTTTGCTTATGAGTGACAAAAATATGATTAATTCCATTGATCGCGTGCTGGATTTTCTGTTGGTGTTACAGTAAAATTAGCAGGTGCTGTCCTCGAAGTAAGGAAAAATGATCAATATATTTAGGCGTTGCTTAAATAGCAACGCCTAAATATATTGGATGGTAGGGTGGAATTAAATAATTTCATAAATAATTGCAATAATCTGAATTATAGGCAGGGTTATTAAATTAGCCGGCGAATATTAAAAATATTACCATATAAAGGGCATGGCGTTCCTGAGAGAAACGTATAATTTCCCCTTAAAAATAGGAACAATGTTCCTTCTAATGGAACGTTGTCTTACTTGGAACCATTGTGTGGATGGTTTACTGGAAGGTGGAGAGGTCTCCGAAAGGATGATCATTCTGCGGTCCTAGCCAACAGAAAAAATGTGAGAATGGTAGGGAGGATTTTACAATGCAAGCGGAATTACTAGACAAATTTAGACAAATTGTTGGAAAGGAGTATGTGTTAGATCAGTTTGAAGACCGGTATTGCTATACGTATGATGCATCATCGATTTCTGTCGGCAAGACAGGGACACCGGCGCTAGTGGTCCGTCCAGCTAATGTTGGAGAAGTTTCGCTTATTATGAAGCTGGCTAATGAGTTTAAGATTCCTATTATTCCCCGCGGCGCTGGTACCAATGTGAGTGGTGGAACGGTATCTAGAGCTGATGCAGTGGTCATGGTTTTGGATCGCATGAACAAGATTATATTGATTGATACCAAAAACTTAGTTGCTGAGTTGGAGCCAGGTGTTGTTACCGCTGATTTCCAAAGCGAAGTTGAGAAGCTAGGGCTGTTCTATCCTCCAGATCCAGCCAGTCGCGGTTATTCGACCATGGGAGGAAATGTGGCTGAGTGTGCTGGTGGTCCTCGCGGGGCGAAGTATGGAGTTACCCGGGATTACGTGCTAGGGTTAGAAGTGGTTCTGGCTACTGGGGAAATTATCAAGACCGGATCCAGAACGATGAAAAGTGTCGCAGGCTATGATTTGACTCGGTTAATCGTTGGTTCCGAAGGTACCTTGGCCATTGTAACAAAAATCATTGTAAAATTGATTCCATTACCTGAGGGCAAGAAAACCATGTTGGCCATTTTTGATGATCTTTATAAAGCTTCCGAGACAGTAGCTCAGGTATTTATGGCTGGCGTTGTGCCTACTACGCTAGAATTGCTGGACAATATTTATATCAGAAACATTGAAGATTATGTACATATTGGACTTCCTGTAGATGCAGAGGCCGTCTTGCTAATTGAAGTGGACGGTTACATGGAGTGCCTTGATAGGCAGATAGAATTAGTTTCAAAAATTTGCTTGGAGCAGGGCGCTGTGAAGATCCAAGTGGCCAAAACTCCCCAAGAAGCTGAAGAATTGTGGGTAGCCCGGCGCTCAGCGTTTGCTTCTGTTTCTAAAGTCCGCCCGACCATCATCGGCGAGGACGCTACCGTTCCGCGGGATAAGATACCTGATGTTGTTAAACAGATCAGAGAAATTGCGGAAAAATACAAAATTATCATAGCCGTCTTGGGGCATGCTGGTGACGGTAATCTCCATGCCACCATCCTTACTGATGAGCGAGATAAGGAAGAAATGGTGCGAGTAGAAAAAGCTATTGGAGAAATTCTTCATGCTTCACTTGCAGCGGGCGGGACTTTGACCGGGGAGCATGGAATTGGGCGGATGAAGAGCAAGTATCTAGGGCTTGAGGTAGGTCAGGATGGTTTGAATTTGATGAAGACGATAAAACGAGCATTAGATCCCAATAACATTCTAAATCCCGGCCAAATGTTGGGAGAGTGACGAATATGGAATGGGATGAACTCGAGAAAGAAGTCGTTCGATGTATTAAATGCGGTTCCTGTCAGACGGTATGTCCAATTTTCAAAGAAATACGCTCCGAGGCTTCTGTTGCCAGAGGCAAGGTAAATTTGATCAAGGCAGTGATTCATGGGGATGTAGAGGCCAATGAGAACTTCGCTGAGCGAATGAGCTGGTGCCTGAACTGCAAGGCTTGCGTCACCAATTGCCCCAGCGGGGTGAAAGTGGATCAACTTGTCCTGCAGGCTAGACGTAAATTAGTAGAAGACAAGGGGCTACCTTTCACTAAGAAAATGATATTGAGATTAGGCCTGCGCAATAGATGGCTATTTGATATAGGCATGAAGATGGGGGCCCTTACGCAAGGAATGATGTTTAGAACCCTCGAAAATGGCCGGGGCATGTTGCCTAGGCTGCCGATGGGATTGGATTACCGCCGGTTGATTATGCCTGTGAGCGATAAGCCACTACGTACACGCTATCCGGAAACTATTGTGGCCGAGGGTGCAGTTAAAAAGGTGGCGCTGTTTACCGGCTGTATGGTCAATTATATCAATCCAGCTATCGGAGAAGCGGTTATTAAAATCTTAGTCAACAATAAAATCAGTATCGTTATTCCAGCTAATCAGCATTGCTGTGGGACGCCGGCCTTCGCCAATGGCGATATACCTACCGCGGTTGAGTTGGCTAAGGCTACAGTCGATCACTTTGCCGACCTAGATGTGGATGCAGTACTGATAGTTTGCGGTTCTTGCGGCTGCGCTCTGCAGAGCGAATACCGGGATTTGTTAAAAGATGAACCAGCCTATAGTGAAAAAGTTGAAAGATTAAGTAAAAAAGTTGTTGATTTTACAGTATTCATGGCAGAGATTGGTCTTAAAGGAGTTTTGCATCCCGTTGATAAAGTAGTAACCTATCACGAATCATGTCACTTAACGCGGGGGCAAGGTGTAAAGAGCCAGCCACGTCAATTAATGAACAGTATCCCCGGGATACAGATCAGTGAAATGAAAGATCCAGGGCGCTGCTGTGGAGCTGCTGGCAGCTTTAGTTTATCTCATTATGAGTTATCGATGAAGATCAATCAGCATAAAGTGAAAGATATTGCTGCTACAAATGCCACGACCTTAGTGACTGGCTGTCCAAGTTGTATCATGCATATTAAAGACGGTTTGAACCAAGGTGGCTATGACACGGAGGTCTTGCATATCGCTGAATTGATCGCCAAGGCTTATGATTAAATGATGTGGAAGGAATTGATGTAAAATGGAAAATGTTACAACTCCGAGTAACATGGAAAAGGTTACAGCACCAAGTAAAAAACGATGGATAATGGTGTGCATTTTGCTCCTCACTCTGTTGGTGGCTTACGTAGATAGGGTTAATGTTTCGATACTAATGGCCGACCCTGCGTTTCTTACTGATATGGGTATCAAAGGCGATCCGGTGGCCATGGGGCTGTTAATGAGTTCTTTTTTAGCGGCATATGGTCTGGGGAACGTGTTTCTAAGCCCGCTTGGTGACATCTTAGGGCCGCGTAAGGCCATGAGTCTATCGATATTACTATGGTGTATGGCACTCTTTATTGGTGGCTTAGCCGGGACGTTCGCAATGATGATTGGCGCACGAATTATTCTCGGTGTTGGCGAGGCCATGCATTGGCCCATGCAGAGTAAATATGTAAAAAACTGGTTTCCACCAACCGAACGTGGCAAGGCGAATTCCATATGGATATTTGGTTTGTTTATTGGTCCAGCTTTGGCTATGCCATTCTTTACCTGGGTCATTCAAGGTTTAGGTTGGCGTATGAGTTTCTTTATTTTGGTGTTGATAGGGCTAGTTCCACTATCCTTGATATGGCTCATGACCAAGGATCACCCGCGTGAGCATAAAGGGGTTAACAAATTGGAACTTGACTATATCGAAAAGGGCTTAGCTGCAGAAACGGAGTCAGAAGTTCAGATGGAAAAAACCAGTGTCTGGGAGAATATGAAGTTGTTTATTTTCAACTACCGTTTTTGGTTGCTTACCATCTTTTACTTCTGTAATGCATCTGTATGGTGGGGAACGATGGCTTGGCTACCTTCTTATCTAAAGGTGGCACGTGGTTTTAGCTGGGGTGCAATGGGTGCGATGTCTTCACTGCCCTATGTCCTTGGTGCCATAGCAGTACTAGCCTTCGGCTACCTTTCAGATAAAGTTGGACGCCGGGCGCCTTTTGCTGCATTGTCCATGTTCGGTGCCGCGCTGGGTATCTACTACGGTGCTCATGCTCCTGACAATATGACGGCAGCTATTTTAATATCCTTAGGTATTGCCTCTCTTGGTCTTGGTTTGCCATCTACCTGGTCTTTATTACAGCAAATCGTACCTGGTAAAACCATTGGCGCTGGCGCTGGTATGATGAATGGTATCGCCAATGGCGGTGCTGCTCTAGCCCCGATTTTCATCGGCTCGTTGATTGCCAGTAGTGGTGGGAGTTATATCGCCGGTTTGATGTATCTAGTAACCCTCGGTGTGGTCGGTGGTCTTTGTATGTGTATATTATCTTATCAAAAGTATTAATGAAGTAAAGACAAACGAAGAGAACTAGAGGGAGCGAAATGCCCCAATATTCAGTAGCGTATGGGAAAAGTGAAGAGGTCTTTAAATGCTTTTATAATGCCTTATGGCTCTATGACCGTTCCAATTCTGAATAAATAATCCCAATAGTTGGGCTATAGCCATTAGTTGAGGGTTAATAAGTGCTTATACATAAGAGTGTGAGGAGTGAAAAATGTGAATAAGGCCACAAAGTTTCGCTGGGTGTTAGTTGGTTTAATGTTTCTGATGAATTTCGTATCCTATATGGATCGAGTCAATTTGTCGGTTGCCACACCTTTTATTATGAAAGAGTTTTCGTTCACAAAAGTGGATATGGGTTTGCTCCAAACCATGTTTTTTCTCGGATATGCTTTGATGCAAATTCCTGGGGGAATACTGGCAGAGTATTTTGGCCATCGTAAAGTAGCTAGTTTATCCATCCTTTGGTGGTCCTTATTTACTGCCTTAACGGCCATGTGCAACAGCTTCATGAGCTTTGCTGCCGTCCGATTCCTTTTTGGAATGGGCGAAGGACCTATTCCTCCCACGCAAAACCATTTTGTGTATCGTTGGTTCAACAAGGCGGAGAAAGCTACTGCCTATTCGTTTGCTCTGGGGGGCGCTTTTATTGGCCCGGTGTTTGGTCCTGCGATCGTTGTTGCGATTATGATGGCATTTGGCTGGCGGGCGGTGTTTATTACCTTCGGATTGGCAGGAGTTCTGGTAGCGGTGGCATGGTATTGGCTGGCTCTGGATACTCCCCGTCAGAGTCCCTATGTCAACAAGGCTGAATTGGATCATATTGAAAGTGGCACCGGTGTGGCCGAAGTAAAAAAAGAAATGGCACCATGGAAGAATTTTATGAAATCATCGCAATTTTGGGCCATTGGTCTCCAGTATTTCATTACCGATTATATCATGTTTGTATTTTTAGCTTGGCTGCCCATGTATTTAATGGAAGCCCAAGGATTTTCTCTACAAAAAATGGGCTTTGCGGCAGCCTTTCCCTGGGCGGCGCTATGTTTCATGGTTATTACCACTGGCATCATCAGCGATAAGTTAGTAGCTGCCGGCCTTTCCAAGTATAAAGCACGTACCTGGTTCGGTATTATAGGGTTAGTCAGTTGTTCGATTACGCTTTATTTAGGTGCGATAGCAACAACTCCTTGGATGAACGTTATGTGGCTGACTCTCTCTTTGGGATCATTAGGATTTACGTTCAGTGCTTCGTGGGCAGCGGCTACCGACATTGGTGGCCGGTTTACAGGTTCAGTGTCTGGCTGGATGAATTTCTGGGGAAATGTCGGTGGCGTTCTCGCTCCATTATGTACTGCCTGGGTTGCCACTAACTATGGTTGGCAGGCGGCCATACTTATGACTGCTGGCTCTGCTGTTATCGGCATCTTCGCCTGGTTGGCTGTCAAGCCTGATGTCCCGTTGGTATTAGAAGAACTGATCCGATCTACCCCCACCGAAGCACGAAAAGGGTAACACCAAATTATAGAAGTGGGTGTCTTCGAAAAAAATAAATGGGTACTGTTAATAAGTGGTCAAAAATAGCCATATTGAGCTAGTAGAAAAATGAGTACTAATTTCTAAAGTAAGATTAATATGATGGATACAGACAAAACTGTTTCCATCATATAACGTGAAATTAAAAGAACGGCGTCCCTGATGGGGGAACGATCGCTCGTAGAGGAGGTTGGTCATGGAAGTTCGAATATTGGCCATTAACCCAGGTGCAACATCTACCAAAGTTGCCGTATTTGAAAATCAGACAATGATTTTTAAAATAAATGTTGAGCATTCTGATATTGAGATTGATAAGTTTGCTACTGTGTTTGATCAATATCACTATCGATTAGAGCTAGTCTTGCAAGCCCTGGCCCAGGAAAGTATTTCTCCAGATACACTTACGGCGGTAGTAGGCCGAGGCGGATTGCTCAAGCCGTTATCCGGGGGGACGTATGCCGTTAACGAACTGATGGTAGAGGATCTGCATAAGGCGGAACGAGGTGAACATGCTTCCAATCTTGGGGCTGTAATGGCCTATAACGTCGCTGTCAAACTAGGGATACCGGCTTATATTGTTGATCCCGTTTCGGTTGATGAGATGGAACCGGTGGCGCGGATTTCCGGTCTTCCAGACTTAGAGCGGGTTAGTATGTCCCATGCCCTGAATATGAAAGCAGTCGCTCATACAGTAGCTAAACAACTAGGGAAGCGCTATGACGATGTAAATTTGGTGGTAGCCCATCTGGGAACAGGCGTTTCCGTTACTCCTCATAAAAAGGGCAAAATGATCGATGTCAATAATGCCAAAGACGAAGGGCCCTTTTCACCAGATCGCTGCGGCGGCCTGCCGGCGAGCCAGTTAGTGAAACTATGTTATTCAGGCAAGTATACGCTGAAGCAACTGCAGGCTAAACTGATAAGCCAGGGTGGCATGTACGCCTACGTGGGTATCAAGGATGTCAGAACTGTGGAGAAGTTGGCGAATGGCGGCGACGAGAAGGCTGGATTGATACTAGATGCTTTGGCATATCAGGTGGCCAAAGAGATTGGTGCCATGGCGACGGTCCTGTGCGGCGAAGTGGATCGGATCATCTTAACAGGTGGCATTGCCTATTCGGGCAGAATCGTCAATGACATAACGCGCAGGGTGAAGTTTATCGCCCCCATTGTAGTGCTACCTGGGGAAGAGGAAATGGAAGCCTTGGCCTTTGGTGTACTACGCGTGCTCGAGCAAGAAGAACAGGCAAAAGTATATCAATAGAAGTGGCATCGCGAATAGAAATGATAGGTTAAGGGGTGAACAGTATGTATCAAAACTATAGTGAAGTGTTATTAAAAGCCAAGAGTTTAGGGCCATTTATCATTAGTGTAGCTGTGGCTCAAGACCGTGAAGTGTTGGAAGCTGTTAAGCTGGCGCGAGATATTGGTTTGGCTAACGCAATTTTAGTAGGCGATGAAAACCTCATAGGGCCGCTGTTGGCAGAGGTAGGTCTGAGTTCGGAAACAGTTATTATTCACGAATCAGAAGCCGCCAAAGCGGCCTTAACGGCTGTTTCTCTAGCGAAACAAGGGAAAGCTCACATTGTAATGAAAGGTCATATTAACAGCAGTGATTTTTTGCGAGCCGTGTTGAATAAGGAAGAGGGCCTGCGAACTGGACGACTGCTAAGCCACTTGGCTGTTTTTGAAATCCCCGGTCAGGATAAATTGCTCTTTGTTACCGACGGGGGCATGAATATTGCGCCTACCTTGCTAGAAAAGAAAGACATCTTGGTTAGCGCTATGCTGGCTCTGCATGGGATGGGGATAACCAATCCACATGTGGCTATTCTAACCGCAAATGAGCAAGTTTCGGCTAAAATGCCGGCCACGGTTGATGCCCAGGCATTGGTTGAAATGAGTGCAGGAGGGCAACTGCCGCGGGGTATTGTGGAGGGGCCGATTGCTTTTGATGTGGCAGTCAATCTGGAATCAGCCAAGCATAAAAATATCCACAGCCAGGTATCTGGTAAGGTAGATTTATTTCTAACGCCGAATATTGAGACTGGAAATGTCCTTGGTAAAATGTTGATTTTCTATGCCAAAGCTAAAATGGCGGGTCTTGTTCTGGGGGCAACCCATCCGATTGTAATGACCTCCCGGGCTGAAACTTCCGAAGGAAAACTGAATTCCATTGCGTTGGCCTGCTTGGCATATTGCGAAAAAAAAGAGTAGAGGAGGATGTAAAATATAATGTACCCTATAGAGTAGGCACCTTAAAAAAGGACTACCCTATAGGGTATTTTTATGTATAATAGAAAAATATAAGAATGAGCAAGTGAAGTAAAATTAAGGTGGGATGTTTCTGTGATAAAAGGATCAGCAACCAAGCAAGGAACAATGAACTATGCCGAAAAATACCCTCTCCTTTCATATAAGCCTTTAGTACCCAGTGGAATGTATATTAGCGGTGCTGGTTTTGGTTGTTATCGGGTAGATGTGAGAGTTCCTGAGCACCAGCAAGCATTGACTAAAGCTTTGCTATCGGGTATTAATTTAATTGATACCAGTGCTAATTATGCAGATGGAGGCTCAGAGCGACTGGTGGGCAAAGTTATCGGCGACCTAGTAGCGGGAGGCAAAATAAAGCGCGAAGAAGTTGTTGTTGTATCCAAGGTTGGATACTTGCAGGGGGAAAATTACAGTTTGAGTCAAGAATGCAAAAAAGCAGGACGACCTTTCAAAGACTTGGTTTTATACGATAAAAGATTAGAGCACTGTATACATCCTGAATTTTTGGCAGAACAACTCACTATGAGTTTAGAACGGCTAAATCTTGAAATGATAGACTGTTACCTATTACATAATCCGGAGTACTATTTGAACTGGGCAAAGCAGCATAAAGTAGCAAAGGCTGCGGCTAGGTCCGAGTATTTGCGCCGTATTCGTATTGCGTTTCTGCATCTAGAAAAAGAAGTGGCGGCAGGACGCATCCAATATTATGGAATTAGCTCAAACACTTTTCCTCGCCCCATGAATAATTTTGACTTTACTTCTCTAGCAGATATATGGAATATTGCACGGTCTATTTCACCAGAGCATCATTTTCGCGTGATCCAGTTTCCTCTTAATTTACTTGAAACAGCAGGAGTTACAGAAAAAAATCAGCCTGTGGGAAAAAGCCTCGTGGAGTTTGCTGTAAATAAAGGTATCGGAATTTTGACAAATAGGCCTCTAAATGCAATTCGTGAGGGTGACCTCATTCGCCTGTCGGAGAATGTCTATCAGGGTGATGCTATACAGCAGGTCAATGAGTTCAAAAAGCAGATTGCAGCCCTTGACCAATCATGGGGAATTGTACCAACATTAAGCCAGTTAGCGTTGCGAGTACTGCGTTCTACAACCGGCGTTACAGCAGTACTGATGGGAATGCGCCGAGACGTGTACATCGATGATGTTATATATGAATTAAGTAAGCCTTGTGAAACTGTTGGTAGAGGGGAAATATGGGAAAAAATTAGTGCGTTATAAGATTGTTATTTTAAAATGTGACTCATTAAACCGTAGAGTGTCACACACTTCATAATCAAATTTATTTTTTTTGTGGGTTAAGACCTTTGTAAGGAGTGCTTATAATTATTTGCACTATAATTGCCCTCCGCGTCATAATACATGACATAAAAGGGAAGACCTACAAGTGATTGAGACTTGTAGGTCTTCGTTATGGTTTAGATACTCTAATAATCTAACGATAAAGAACTACTTTGTTACAAGAGATGTAACCGTACTAAGCAAGGCTTTATCCCCACCTGTAACCCAAATATTATACAGTCTTTCAACAGTTATTTGGGAAAAAATATAGTTTCTAAAGGTGTAGAACTTGCTGGATTTTAAGTCGGAATCGCTCATATTATATTCGGTTTTTGCAATGTCCCCTAGTTTGGTGATAAGCCACCCTGCCATAGGGCCTGTTAAGATATAATCATGATCGCCAAGATGAGTGATGAAACCTTCCATCCAACGTGGTTGTGGTAAGGAATTGCCTTGGGGATCTAGAACGCCGATTTCTATGGGGTTTTTCCCAGCGATTATGGCCGCTGCTTTTAGCCAAGCTACTACTTGCTGTTCATCTTGGGGATTACTTGGAGGGGTATGGGCGCATGCCATAGCAACAATGACTTCTTTAGGAAAATCTCTATACATGGCTTCGGCAATACTCAAGATGTGATGTGCGCCGGTACCAGCAATTGTATATTCAGGAAAGCTGGCACCATCCTTCTGCCATTGAAAAACCCATGGTTTATTCATATCGTGCATCATAGTGGAAGCGATAATTACATCTTTGTTCATTTCAATACCATATGTCTCTTTATAGGCATTGTATATTCCTAAAGCTGATTTTGTAACGACGGCAACGTGTGTAGCCAATCCGCCAGGATAGGAATGATGTCCCATATAAACACTGCCAGGGGCGGCATAAAATGGTTGAGGAGCTTTTGTAGTATCTTGGATTGGTGGCAAAATTTGATTATAGGTAGTATCTGATTTTATATAGCCTGCAGTTACTAGTTGTTGTTTTAGTACTTCTTTTTCGGAATCAGTAGGAAATTGTTTCATAACTGTGGGTATGGGATTTTTCAAGTATTCAGATACCTGTTTACGAAGAGTTAGGTCTGATATTTCATTCGTGGCTTTCAGTAAATAATTATAGCTGTTCATTATGTATTCGGATTTTTCAGCCATAGTCACAGGAGCCATTTGCTGACAGGCTTCAAGAGTAATAGGACTTTTAGCTAGGGAGGGAGTTACTGGGATCAATACGAAGGTGAATGCCACTAGGCTCAGACAGACTTGGGTCAATCTTTGTGAAAAAGTAGATGACAATAACATCATGTATGTTCCCCCTTGTTTATTTTTTTAATACTTAGATATTGGTTAAATTATACAATGGCTTTTGAAATGTTATGTTACAGAAATGTTAATAATTTGTTAAATGAAAAATTCATAAATAAATTGAGAACCGAGGGGAGGGTGGGTGCTTTATCAATCCTGCCTTGATAATGCGGTACTTAGAAAAAATGATATGTTTCCTCAGACAACAGTAATAGAGTACGGAACCATGAAATAGCACAACACTGTTCTCATATTTTCAACATGTTGAGAGGATTTTACGTAACAGTGTAGAAGACTTTAGTGAAAGGATTTATATGGGAATGAACCTGCGAAATCAGCTTGCCTGACTTATTTTGATCTGCGCTGTGGCCGATTGCTTTACAGTTAGACAGATCTATAAGAAAGCGTATATAATTCTAATCATGTAAATTGGTAAAAAAATAAAGGAAGAGGGAGAAAATAGTATGAATTATAAAGAAGTATTGGAAAATGCACGTACTTGTATCGGTAGTTACTGCAAGGCATGTAATGTCTGCAATGGTATTGTCTGTAAAAACACCATTCCTGGACCAGGCGCAAAGGGCGTTGGAGATACAGCAATCCGCAACTATCAAAAGTGGCAGGAAATTCGTGTCAACATGGATACGCTTTGTACGAACAGACCAGTAGATACAACACTGGAATTGTTTGGCAAGAAATTTGCATATCCGTTTTTTTCAGGACCTGTTGGTGCGGTAAATATGCACTACAGTGATAAATTTAGTGATATGACTTATAATGATATTATTGTTTCTGCCTGCATGGAAAATGGAATAGCTGCGTTTACCGGTGATGGTGTAAATCCGAAAGTCATGGAGAGCGCAACAGAGGCAATTGCTAAGGTGAATGGTTGTGGCATTCCGACGATTAAACCATGGAATATTGACATAATCCAAGAGAAAATGAATCTCGTACATAAGTCGGGGGCTTTTGCTGTTGCCATGGATATAGATGCAGCTGGATTACCTTTCTTGAAAAATATGATACCTCCGGCTGGCGGAAAATCAGTTGATGAGCTTCGTCACATTTGTGAAATTGCCAGTGTTCCGTTCATTGTAAAGGGAATTATGAATACAAAGGGAGCACTGAAGGCAAAAGAAGCAGGGGCAAAAGCAATTGTTGTTTCTAATCATGGTGGCAGAGTGCTGGATCAGTGTCCATCAACTGCGGAAGTGCTTTCGGAAATAGTCGAGGCTGTCGGCGGCGAGATGAAGATTCTAGTTGACGGTGGTATCCGCTCTGGTACAGATATTTTCAAGGCTCTTGCACTTGGTGCAGACGGTGTTCTAATCTGTCGTCCGTTTGTAACAGCTGTTTATGGCGGTGAAAAGGAAGGCGTGAAGATTTATATTGAAAAATTGGCTGAAGAATTAAAGGATACGATGGTTATGTGTGGTGCTTTTAGCCTGAGTGAAATTACAAAAGATATGGTACGTAGATAATTATTTAAACAGGGGTAGAATCTGGAACAGTAAAATAACGCTATTCTGTTTCATAGACGTAGCATGTGGAGTGTGTTGCGTTGATACAGAGGAAGCAGCCAGTAATGACAGGGTTTCGTGGATTTTGGTTAATTTACAAGTATGTTATTGTCGCTTAGACTTCGGTTTGAGCATTTTTTTTGTTGGGGGGGGCAGAGTAGGGAAGATTTGTGTAAATGTTTAACTATTACACGGAAATGGGGAGGGTTTGGTTTAAAGGTATGGAATTTCTGCCATTCTTTTTTAAATCATAGAAGATGTAAGCCTCTGGTTGAGATCACTCCAGTATTTATTGCAACTGACGGGGAAACGGATTTATTAAAAAAATATTTAATAGAAGCAGGAATATAAAGGGATAAATAGAAAACATAGTAATTGAATGTTTTCAAATAAATTGAATTTTGGAGGGAACTATATGAAAAAATATCTAGTTTCAATTTTGGTATTTGGTATGCTACTTGTGGGGCAGATAGCCAGTGCTGCACCAGCGGTAGAACCACTTCAGACACTTGATATTATTGCTGACAATAACGTGAATATCTTCGAGTATTCTTTTTTTGACATTCCGGCAGAAGGAAAACTGGAATTATATAATTTGCGAAATATATGGGGTGGTGGTGCAGCAATGCGCATTGATATAAATACAGATACTGGTGCAGATAGTCTCGTTATTGAGGTTAGCGGAGCATATAATGGTGATAATAAGAGCGCCCATATGCTAAGTGTTTCTTTGAAGAATAAGAGAATGGGTCTGTTAAATGCCCAGATAACCAGAGAAACTCCGTTAATTATTAATATTTATAAAGGGAAGCTGACAGTCGCAGCGGGGAACACTAAGCGTACGGTTAACAATGTTGATTCTTTTGCGGGAACGATGATGACCCAATCCATTAGTGGTAAATTAAAGGTATATTCCCCAGATGAGAGATAAATGCAGATAAAGGAAGCTGTTCCTAAGGAAACTGTTCCTAATGAAAAAATGTACGACAGACAATAAAAATCTCTGGATGATATCAAGTTTTACGATATGCCAAAAATCTTTTTGAAGCAACCATCAGCATTAAACGAGCCGCTAAGGTGGCAACAGGATTTGATGACAAGTATCAAAAGACCATAGTTGATTACTTAGTGAAGGCGGTTCCAGAATTGCAAAAGGTGGCCAGTAAGCATAAAAATACAGATAATCTTGCCATAAACGCATAAATTGAGGTGAAGAAAATGCCGTATAAGTTATTAAGGGACAGGGCTGGTGATCCAATACAGAGGATATGGAATGGCATATTATAAAACAAGGTAGGCTAATGCAACAATGGTTTGTGAGTGATAGGATAAATTTGTACGTGTGTTTATGTTCGCTCATACTTCGGATTGAGCGATTTTTTCATAGGGGTGTCGACACCCCATGCTGCCTCTAAAAGTGCACTTCGAATCTATTTATCTCCTTTAGATGTCTTGGAAGACTTCTTTTTACCAGCTCTTTCATTGCTCTCCGGACTCACCCCGGACCAAGAAGATATTTAATCTTTAGGCGATCTCTAATAGCATCATTTCTAGGCAACCTCATTCAAATATATATATATAGCACCACGTGATTATTTGATCACGTATATGAAAATTAGTACCATCGGTTCTTTGGCGTTAGGAATTATCAATGTTCAACCCCAAATACATATGGTATGGTATGAAAAATAGGCTGTCAAGGAGCATGAAAATTGAATCTATGAGAGTATGAATGGGGCATAGATAATACTACCATTAATTTTTATATCTGAGTGATTCTGTAATATGTGATAATTTTATGCATACACCTATTAATGAAATTATTGTTTATAATCTGAATGTGCCAAAGGCTATTCGAAAAATGAGTAAGGCCATGAGGATGATTAAATAAAAAGCAGGATGGTGATAATAATGAAAGTTCTTGGGACGATGCTTTTTCAGAAAGAACTCCTTAAAACGCTCTTTGGGAAAATTAGATATGGTGGTCTCCGAGTTCTATATTGGGACAATGAAGAGAATGATTATGGTGAAGAGACACCTAAAGTTAAGCTGATTTTCCACAAACCTTTATCAGCAGGATTTAGCTTCAGCGATCCAACGATGGCATTGGGAGAAGCGTTCATGGATCGAGTTGTGGATTATGAGGGTAAGTTAGAAGATCTATTATTATTATTTTATGACAATGCCGAAGCTTTTTCTCCAGCAAAAAAGGTTACAAAAGTATGCAAAAAGATCTCCGGTTTGATTGAGATGGGGCAAGATAAACGTAATATCCAACACCACTATGACTTAGGCAATGATTTTTTTTCTTTATGGCTTGATGAAACAATGAGTTATTCCTGTGCTTACTTCAAAAAGGCCACTGATTCTTTGCAACAAGCTCAATTGCAAAAAATAGATCATACTTTAAAAAAATTAAATCTTAAACCGGGCGAGACATTACTGGACATTGGTAGTGGTTGGGGCTGGTTAATCATTAAAGCCGCTCAACAGTATGGCGTAAAAGCCACGGGCATAACGCTGAGTGAAGAACAATACAAAAAGACACAAGATCGTATTAACAGTCTAGGACTAACCGATAAAGTACAGGTGGAACTTATAAACTATCTTGATTTTGATGAAACTAAATATCAATTCAATAAAATAGTCAGTGTCGGTATGCTTGAACACGTTGGTAAAGAGAATATCTGTAAGTATTTAGAAAAGGTAAATCAACTACTGGTGCCTGGTGGGTTATCGCTACTCCATTCCATTACTGGTAACGAGGACGATGTAAGTTGTAATGGGTGGATCACAAATTATATCTTCCCGGGAGGATATGTTCCACCCCTGCGAGACATTATTTGGCAGTTGCCAGAACATGACTTTCATTTACTCCATACTGAAAGCTTGCGCATGCATTATGCTATGACACTGGATCAATGGTATAGGAACTTCGATAATCAGGTAGAGAACATTCAAAAAAAGTTTGATGATCGATTTATCCGTATGTGGGGACTTTATTTGCAGGGATGTGCCGCTGCTTTCCGGTCAACAGGATTGGATATTCATCAATTGCTCTTTTCCAAGGGGTTAAATAATAATCTACCACTAACATATGATCACATCAGTGTATAGATAAAGTATTAACTTTTGCAGGTTGAAATCCCCAGTTTTTTTTGCACCTCACCAATAAGTCCCATTTCCGTACGCTAAGCTTTAAATATGGGGAATTTTAGCTTGCTATGCAATCACATCTGTAAAATGGTGGCGCTGTTTATGAATTGCTGCAACATTCGTTTAGCCGCAGTCAATTCACCTTCATCCATACTGGCACTTGCGAGTTGAGGTTTATTATTTTTGCTAATCAATTAAATAATTGATACATTATATAGGCGTCGACAACACCTTTTTCTTTGTGATTAAAAGCATTGTGCAATCTACCTACTATATGAAAACCGCACTTCTCCCAAAGTTTAACTGCGACTATATTTGTTGCCACGACACAGTTGTACTGCATTGCTTTAAATCCCAAGGTTCTCGCTTCTCTAAGTGAATGTTCACACATCGCCCGACCTATTCCTTTTCCACGAGCTTTAGAACTAACGGCGTAACCTGCATTGCAGACATGTGCACCTAAACCAGGCTGGTTGGGCTTTAAGAAATATGTACCCACTATCCGTTCGTTTTCTAATGCAACATAAGTAACCAATGGAATCTTCATCCATATACAGAAACTTTCTTCTTTTGAGATGTCAGGTGAAAAAACATATGTATCTCCTTGATTAAAAACATCGTGCAAGATCGGCCAAATCTCAGTAAAGTCCGAGGCGTCTGCTTGTCTTATAGTAATCATCTTTCATTTCTCCTTAATCAATTATTTATCGCTAATTAGCTCTAAAAGCAACCGCAACGCAGGATAGAATCGCGATGTCCTGGTTCAGTATTTCTTATGCTTATGTTATGACTGGAATAGTTAACAATTAAATTATTATTAAATTGTTAAATTCTCTCCTAGTAATCTTTTTACCTTTTTATATGTATCCACATTAGTGTATTTAGTTGTTTTAGTAATTATAATTATCAAACAACTAAATGCATCGTATCGCGCGTTATGGAGGAACCTGCTCATTCTTGATGCTTGATGTAGATCACTTCAAAAAGATGAACGATAACAAAGCAACAAGCAAAATCACAACAATAGTTGTTATAATCACCCACATCCAAAAACAGGTCGATCATCGAATGATCTTTTTGGGTGTGCATGGTGTTTTGCAGATAAATTCTAATGTTAGAATTCTTTAGTACATACACCCAACATCTTCTTATGCCGCCTGCTAGCGACACTAAGCCATAGAGTCCACATCGAATATAGCTTACGGAACTGAATTAATGGCTTAATTAGTAACAATTAGATATAATGTAAATTAAGTTATTATTTTTACTTATAAATGGTCAAGACTCCCCCTGCCACAGAATTTCTTTAATTGATTTGGTTAATTAATGGTGTTGTCATGTTGTGCGTAAGAGGTTTTACTAAGAGAACAGGCTGAATTTTTAATATACTGTAGAATGAGAGGCGGATTATGAGAATGTCCCATAAGTGTAAATATTTGATGGTACTCGCATTTGTTCTAATGGACATGTTGTTGATGACAGGACAGGTTGTGGCCACAAAAATCAATGATGAGAGTGAATTAGTTCATCTGGAAATAGTCACTGTCAATGATTTTCATGGTGCGTTAGCGGAGAGCGGAAAGAACCCAGGTGCTGCTAAGCTGATCGCATACCTCAAAGAAGCTAAAGTTCTAAATCCTAAAGGTATGTTACTCGTAAGCGCTGGTGACATGTTTCAAGGAAGTGTGGATTCCAACCTTTTATACGGGAAAACGGTGGTTGACGTGATGAATTATGCTGGTTTTGATGTTATGACTCTTGGTAACCACGAATTTGACTGGGGAATTGACATTTTAAAGCAACGTATTGCCCAGTCGGGTTTTCCTTATGTCTGTGCTAATGTAACTTACATAATGAATGGCAAACCAATTGATTTTGTCAAGCCGTACACTTTCCTGGAACGCGACGGCGTAAAAATTGCTATGATAGGTATCGCCACTCCGGAGACAGCATATAAAACTAATCCTAAAGTGGTATCTAATTATATTTTTGAAGACCCAGCTAAAGTAGTCAATGCTCTAGTGCCTGAAATTAAACAGCAAGGCGCTGATGTCATTGTGGTGCTTTCTCACCTTGCAAGTTGGATGGATAAAAGTGGTGAAATCGGTGGTGATGCTGCAACTCTTGCACTACAAGCCGGCAGTATTAACGCTATTGTTTCCGGTCATTCCCACCAGGCGGTCAACGGTACTGTCAACGGTATACCGATAGTGCAAGCCTATTATAATGGTCGGGCTGTTGGCAAAATCGAACTATTCTATAATAAAAGTAGTCACCAAGTGGAAAGATCTACCGTAAGTGTAACTAGCCTTCCCTATCCTGAGCTCAGGGCTGACCCTAAAGTTCAGGATATGCTAGATCAATCGCAGATGGAAATTGCGCCGGTTAAGAATGTTGTAGTGGGGCAAACGATGAATGAGCTTAGCCATGACCGCAATGAACTTACCGAAACTCTGCTCGGGCAATGGGTTACAGATATTATGCGGCAAACGGTGAGTGCCGACATTGCTTTTCAAAATACCGGGGGGCTACGTACTGGCATCTCTGCCGGAGTTATTACTATGGGAAACCTTTACGAAGTAATGCCTTTTGATAATACGCTATTTACAGTAGATATGACTGGTGAGCAAGTTATGAGGCTCCTGCAGTATGGAATCACGAACCGCAATATTGGTATGGTTCAGTATTCAGGCATAAAAGTGTCCTATGACGTTGCCGGAATGCAGGGAATACCGATTATCGCCGTCACCATGTCTGATGGCACAACCTTCAGTCTAAATAAGACTTATAAAGTGGCTACTAATGATTTCATGGCGGCAGGCGGAGACGGGTTTACTATGTTTCAAGAAGGGAAAAATCTGTACGATACAAATATTCCCCTAAGAGATATACTGGTTGATGTTATTCGAAAAAAGAAAGTTATTGACTTCTCAGGTGATGACCGCTGGTTCTTGAAGCCTATTTTTGAGAGCCGCCAAGCCGCCTAAAAAGGTCCCCAAAGTTAGAACTTTTGCTTATTATTTTCAATTAGGACAACAACAATTAATTAAAGAACTTAATTTTACCTATAAATGATTAATATTAAAAGTACGATTTTTTTTGGAAGGTGGATTCTTATGATTATTGTTCGTTCTTCCACATGGGTGCTCATTGTATTAGTTGCTGGTATTGTTTGTATTTTTAGCTTGGCTCGTATTTTAGCGATTGTTTTTTTTATATGTACTTTACTTTCCATACTTCTTTATCCCTTAGTTGATAAACTTTCGAGAAGGATGGCTCGCGGATCAGCGGCTGCAACGGTGCTATTTGGATTTATTGTCATTGCGATCACTGCTATTAGTTGGATTGCCTCTAATATTGCCCCCGGTTTTACGAAATTAGTGCATGAACTCCCTAATCTTGTTAGGGAGATACGCAATTTACCCAATATAGTTCCGATACCGGCTGAAGCGGCGGATTATGTGAATGATGCATTTCATGACGCCGCGAATATTGCAATCGGAATTGTCAAAAGTTCAGCGGGTTCTTTTCTTGGGGCAGTCTCAGGCATAATTGAGTTAATTGTTATTCCTGTAATAACTTTTTATTTCTTAAAAGATGGCGATAAGTTAATTGGTTATTTCACTCGGTACCTGAATAATAATGAATCATTAAGAATTCTGGGAATTCTGAGGGAGATAAAAACAGTACTGGAAAATTACATCCAGGGTCAGATGGTCGTATCCTTCATATCCGCAATGGTAGTATGGCTGTATTTCTGGATTATGGGCTTGCCTTACATGTTTGTTTTTGCAGCAATATCAGGAGTTGCGGAGCTTGCACCAGTGGTTGGACCTTCAGTTGCTACGATTCTAGCGACGCTTTTAGCATACTCTTATACGCCAGAGCTTGCCCTTAAAACATTAATTTTTTATATTATTCTTCTGAAAATTAATCATAATCTAGTTTATCCTGCACTTATTGGTAAGGCAACAAAACTTCATCCAGTAGTAATTGTTTCTGGGGTATTGTTCCTTGGTCATATATTTGGTGTATTGGGGATGATATTGGCCGTTCCTTTTCTAGCCGTTGTTAAGATTATTTTTGAGCATTATGTTAGTAAGAATGGGGCTCGGTTAGATTCGATTAGGAAGTAACCAATAGAATTTTAGCTTATAATTCCCAATTAAGATAATAAGAATTAAATTAAGTGGCTTACTTAGCAACCATAGAAACAATGTAATTAATATGGATAAACCTGTCCCTGCCTCCCTTTTTCAAATCTTCGACTAATTAAGTTGAATCTGTTTAGTGAAGAGTAAACGGCCTTTTGTAGGACGTTTTACTTATTTACATAGGACTTAATACTCATTTTTTAATTGACCATATATGTAATATAGTGTAATATTAAAGGTAATAATAGTATATTTTAGCAAACCTGCCGAAAGTCAGGGACGCAAAGCCATGGGTCTAAGGGGGGTAATAGCCTACGATTGCCAGGTTGCTTTCAAGTGTAAGTAGCGCCTGCTGGTATGGGGTGCTACTTTTTTGTTCTTAACAGGAGGAGTTTTCATGGGGCGAGTACAATTTGTGTCAATATGCAATGTTTAGGGAAGTATGATCCTTGCAAAGAATGCTCTTTCATGCACTATATCTAAGGCTGATATAGTGCATGACATCGGGGAAAGGACTTTGCTGGGGCGGTTCGTTGAGCTACCTTTCGGGTGAAATTCCTTTTTAAAATCATTATTGGCTAGTGAACATAACTAAAGTATCTGAATGGGGGATTTCTATGAGGTTCATTAAAACAAATAACTTAACTCCGGGGATGATGGTGGGACGCAAAGTCATGTCCAGAGAGGGAGTCTCATTACTGTGCAAAGACGCCTGCTTAACGAAAGCGTATATTAATAAACTTGTTAGCTGGGATGTGCAGTCTATTTACGTTAATGATGGCGTGAATGCTAAAGCAGAGTTTATGGAAAAATATGAAGAAATTACTAAGAATGTAATGCGGACATTCAAAACAATTCGAAAATCTGGACAAATACCAGTAATGGAAATGCATGAACTTGTTGATCAAGTAATAAGCCCTTTAATAAACATAACAGGAGTACTTGATTATTTATATGAAGTGAAGTTGCATTCTGATTATACATTTCAACACTCGGTAAATGTCGCAGTTATTACGGGGATTTTTAGCAGATGGCTAAATTATAGTGGTGAGGAATATAGAAATCTCGTTATGGCAGGGCTGCTGCATGATGTTGGAAAGATTAGTATTCCGTTGTCGATACTCAATAAACAGGGTAAGTTGCTGGATTCCGAATTTAGTGCGATCAAAAAGCACTCGGAAGCAGGCTATAAGTTATTTAAAAAATCAGATGACATTTTCGAGGGCACAAAGATGGGAGTTTTGCAACATCATGAGCGTGTTGATGGGAGTGGTTATCCGTTTGGAGTACAAGGCAGTGAAATCCATACATACGCAAAAATTGTTGCCATCGCTGATATGTATGATGCTATAACCTCGGATAGGGCCTATCGACGCAAGTTAACGCCATTTACAGCGATGAAAGTGATTGAAGAAGAAATGCACAATACATTAGATATTAGTATCTGTCTTCGTATATTAGCCAATATGCGAGATTATCTCATAGGAATCGGAGTATTGTTAAATGATGGACAAAAAGCGACGGTAATTGCGATAAACTTTCAAGAATGGATGACACCAATGGTTCGAACTTATGACGGAATTTTCTTGGATCTCCGGACTGAAAATATCAGTATTGTAGATGTAATTTAGTCGGAACTTCTGTATAATTTAAAATAAACATTAATCAAAACCGACACCCCTTATTTAGGGGGAGAAAACCTTTATGTAAAAGACAATTAGAAAGTTTTTTTGTTTAGAGCGTAATGATATAATTCACTGTAATCTTTAAAATTGAGTTCCTTATTTTTTTCGTGTTATAATAATTAGCAACGAACATGAAAAGGAGCTCTTAAAGTGGATTTTTTTAAATCAATATCATACTTCATCTTAGCAGGCATCCTTGAAATTGGCGGCGGCTATTTAATATGGCTTTGGATACGAGAGGGTAAAGGTATAGCATATGCGGTCCTAGGGGCAATAGTCCTAGCTCTTTACGGTATTATACCAACTTTTCAACCTTCTAACTTTGGGCGTGTATATGCTGCTTATGGTGGCGTATTTGTGGTCCTCTCTATCCTTTGGGGATGGGGTGTTGATAAAGTTACACCCGATAAGTTTGACATTATAGGAGGGCTTGTTTGTTTGGTGGGAGTCCTAATAATCATGTATTGGCCACGAACATAATAGTTACATTGATAAGAGTTGCTGATTCCAGCGGCTGCTTTACTGTATTTCAGAACCAACGGATTAAACAGGATTTTACTTCTATAAACTACTATTATAAAGATGGTACAGGTCATATCAAATTTGCTATAGGGTAACTTGTCATATAATAGAACTATAGTTCTTTAACAGGGCAATTATGGTTCTATTTATAATCAATATGCGATAATATATCATTGCATGTTACTTATAAATACGAGATAGGGAGATAACAAAAGGAATGTATAATAATCTACTGAAAGAGAAGATACACAGACGTGAGCCAGTATCGGGCTGTATGATCCAAGGTTTTCACCCGGCATTTGTCGAGATATGCGGCCTCGCTGGATTTGATTTTATTTTTATTGATGCGGAGCATGGAGCACTTTCGCCAAACGATTGCGAGGAACTAGTGAGAGCAGCAGAGGTTCGCAATACAGTGCCATTAATTAGGGTGCCTAATTGTGAGCCTGATACCATATTGCGCTTTATGGATATTGGGGCTATGGGCATTATACTACCAGGGGTTTCAACGAAGGAAGAAACCGAAAAAGCAGTCCGTGCAGTAAAATATTACCCACAGGGTAACCGCGGACTTAATGCAGTAAGAGCATCCGATTATGGGATGAAAAAACCACTATCAGAGTATGTTGTTGATGCAAATCAAGAAACAGTTGTTATTGCGATCGTTGAAAATACTATCGCAATAGAAAATCTAGCGGATATTCTCTCCGTTGATGGACTTGATGGAGCTATTCTTGGCACCTCAGATCTTTCACAATCTCTTGGTGTTCCCGGCCAAGGACAGCACCCGAAGGTACAAGAAGCATATAATTTATTTGTGAAAGAAGGTTTAAAAACAGGTAAATCTATAGGCACTGTGGTGAGACCAGGGGAAAACGTGAAGGGATATCTTGATGCTGGTTTGTCGATTCTGATAACGAGTGCATATTCCCTTTTTGGTAACGAAGCGAGACGTTTCGTTGCCGAACTTAAATAAAGGCAGTGCACTGGTTCAACTAAAAAGACACACTAGCTTTTGATCGGAATATGAAACGGATTATATTTAAACAATATTATTAAACAAAATCATTGATTCATTAAAAGAAAAGTCAAGCCATTGCTTGGATTTGATTGTTTTGAAACTGCAAAAAATACAATTTGTGGAATTGAAATTTTTCACATGATTAGAAAGGGGCAGGTTGAAGAAATACAATCTGCCTCTTTCTGAGGTTGAGTTTTTTAATAAAATGATAGGGAATCAATTCACTAATATCTCATCCCTAAAAACCCGTTGGGCCTAAGGTTTCGGACGACAGCCTGTTTTTACATAATTAACAAATAAAGGGTTTTATATGTGTGCTCGCGAAGTACCTTAATGTTAAATGTTAATTGTAATCCGATAGATAATAACAACAAATAAGTATCTCATCATAAATGCCACAGTTTATCTCATGCGTTAGCTTCTTTCTACTATATTATAGTTTCGTGGTCCCAATCGTGATCAGCATACAGTGGGAGGCAGATATCTTTATAATCCTCTATCCTAATAAGGGAGTGGTTTAATGAAAATATCGGATATCATGGTGCATGTGAATCCTCTAAGTTTGAATCATATAAATAGCGCAATAATTACGCAGATACCACAAGACGCAGCATTGATTCCTGTTATTGATGAGCAAGGTCAATATCTTGGAACCATTACCCGTAGAGTGTTGCAAGCTCTTGAAAAACAAAAAGATCAAGTGGTTAATCTAAGTTCTTTTGTTGACCCTAATACGGTGTCTGTTTTGGCAGATGCTAGAATTGACTCAGTGTTGCCAATGATTTATAAAGCAGTTGTTTTAAATCAATTAGGCCAAATTGTTGGTAGTGTCGATGAAGTTCAAGCAATTGCTTATTTGCACAATCGTTTACATGAATTAAAGGATCAGATGTTCGCCATTTCTAATTCTGGTAAAGTATATACGTCTCAGGATATAATAAGTATGGAAACAGTATTTAAAGAACTCACTTCGATAAAAGAGTTGATTCGTGAGCTGGAGGCAACCATTAATTCTTCCTATGATGGTATCTTTATAACAGATAGTAGTGGCATAGTATTACGGATCAATCATGCATATGAACGGATAACCGGTATAAAAGCAAGTGAAATCGTCGGCAAAAGTATGCAAAAGTTGGTGGAAGAAAAATACTATGATGAGTCTGTAACGTTACTGGTCATGGAAAAAAAAGAAAGCATTACAATCAGTCAACGTGTGAGGGGCAATCAGAAGATATTGGTTACTGGAAATCCGATATTTGATGAACATGGACAACTGTTCCGTGTTGTTACGAATGTGCGTGATGTTACACAACTGACCGGTTTACAGAATCAATTGCAAAAGACGAAAGAGCAGACCTTAAAATATAAGACGGAGTTAGAATTATTGCGGTCTATACAGATTCACAGCAGTGAGATTGTTTTTCGCAGTCAGGCAATGGTGCGGACAATGGAACTTGCACAGAAAATTGCAGATGTGAATTCTACGGTGCTGATAACAGGCGAATCAGGAACTGGTAAGGAACTTGTAGCAAAATTCATTCATAAACAAGGGAAAGGCCCAACCAAACCATTTATTACTATTAATTGTGCCGCTATTCCCGAGACTTTACTAGAATCGGAGTTGTTTGGTTACGAGGGAGGGGCCTTTACTGGTGCGAAACGAGAGGGCAAGCCGGGTTTGTTTGAATTAGCCCATGAGGGCACATTGTTTCTTGACGAAGTAGGAGAGCTACCGGCAGTGCTGCAAGTCAAATTATTACGTGTCCTTCAGGAAAGAGAGGTTGTTCGAGTTGGCGGTACAAAAGCAAAAGCCGTTCATGTAAGAATTATTGCTGCAACACATCGAGATATTATTATGATGACGAAAACAGGTTTATTCCGTGAAGATTTATATTACAGACTCATGGTCGTACCTTTGCATATTCCCCCATTACGTGAACGAAGGGAAGATATACCTTTGTTAATCTTACGATTTATTGAAAAATTCAATCGTAGTTTTGGCTTTATTAAACATGTTTCGCCTCAAGCTATTGATCGATTAGTTGAATATTCTTGGCCGGGAAATGTACGTGAATTAGAGAATGTCATCGAACGTATGATGGTTATCGCTACAGAAGATGAATTAGGGGTAGAGCTGTTACCGGAATCCATTTATAGCAAAGCTTTTTTTCCAAGGCGTGGGACTAAACTCAAAGCTGCCGTCGAGGAAACTGAAGCCTATCTGCTATCTAAAACCTATCAGGAGTATGGCTGTTGGAAAAAGGTTGCCGAAATTTTGGGCGTTAATCGGACAACTGTATTTCGTAAGGCCTTCAAATATGGATTGACGCGATCGTGATGATGCATTTTTGAACCTGATGCAAAATTGTAAAAACTAGATTTGACAACATCTTTAGATTGCTGAAATAAATTATGTTTCATAATTGCCGCACAACAAAACTTAAAATTTATACGACTCAATACAATCTATGCATTATTAAAATGATGGGTTGTATTTTTTTTTGCTATGATAAAGGGGCCAGGTTTTTTACTGGGAAAGTTGAAGGGGGAAATAATGATAACTAACAAGGATGGCATAGAAATTGCAATAGTATAGTAACGTATGATAAATAATTAAAAGGGGTGAGAATATTGGGTTTAGGTCCTATCTACAAGCGTGAATTCGGTCAAGTTCAACCACATATTCCCTTCGGGCCATTCCAAATCAGATTTCCGTTTATTCACTATCGGTTTGAGTTACCAGACTATTTCCAAGGTTTATTGATGTGTGCTGTCTGTTTGGGAATCATCCCAATTCTTCAAGAATATCTTGGTATGCCATTTGAAGTTGCTATCACCATCGTTATTTTAAATGGATTTTTCTACTTATGGCATGCTCATTTGGGCGATCCTGTTGTGCCTGGTTGGATAACTCCTGCAATACCGCTACTCCTATTATGGTTAAAGGCTTTTCCGGAAGGTGTGCCTCGTATACATGCATTGATTGCCTTTGAAATGGAACTAGGCCTGTTTGCTTTTTTCCTTGGTGCAACAGGACTTGCAAAAAGGTTTGTAGATATCGTGCCAGATGCTTTAAAGTCAGGTATTTTACTTGGTGCTGGCATTGCCGCTGTACGATTGGTATTTGAAACGGGCGGTCGTTTTGATTCTTATCCATGGACCATTACTCTCGCTATTGGCTTTGGTTTTTACATTCTATTCTCGAACCATTTTAAGACACTGCGGAATAAAAATATAATTCTCAGGTATATTTCTGACTTGGGACTTATGCCTTCCCTGGTATTAGCGATTATCATTGCGCCACTTGTTGGTGAACTACCTTGGCCAACTCTTTCTTGGACGATTACCGTTCCACAATTTTATATTTTATTTACGGAGTGGACACCATTTGCTGCCCGCATCGGTTGGCCGCCCTTTAGTCTTTTTCTAGATGCTGCACCACTAGTAGCAGCTGTCTATATCGTATTATTCGGCGAGCTCATTCAGGCGGAAGCCCTTATTGATGAGGCACGGGAATTCCGCCACGGTGATGAAAACGTTCATTATGATGCCAACAGAAACAATATTATTTGTGGTATCCGTAATATTGGTATGTCAATGCTAGGACCTGACTTGTCTATGTGTGGACCTTTATGGGCTGCCATGCAGGTTGTAACTTGTGAGCGTTATAAACATGGTAGAGAAGCGATGGATAGTCTATTTGGCGGTGTAGCGTCCTTCCGCTGGGGAACATTTACAGGGTATTTTTTAGGGCCGATTGTCACGTTAGTTAAACCCATTTTGCCGATTGCACTGTCTCTCACCATGTTAGTGCAGGGCTTTGTAGCTGTACGGGTTGGAGTTTTAAAAGCTCGAACCTTCAATGATCTAGGGGTAGCTGGTATTGTTGCTGCCGTACTCATATCTAGAGGTGCTGGATATGCATTTGCTGTAGGTTGTGTCCTGTGCGCCTTGATATATGGTAAAGACTTTTTCCGTAATTGGGGGACATATGACAAGGACAAAGATCCTGTATTTAATGATAAGATCACGTTTTAATGAAGTTGCTAAAATTGCAAGGGCAATTCTTGATGGCAAAATATTGTTTTTAGGAAGGTGTTTTTTATGACAATGATGACTGGTGAACAATACGAAGATAGTTTACGGAAAATGAACTTTAAAGTGTTTCTACAAGGTGAACAAGTTGATCATGTTGTTGATCATCCGATTCTTCGACCATCCATGAACTCGGTAAAAATGACCTATGATTTGGCACAGGATCCTCAATATGAAGAGTTGATGACGGCGACTTCCAATCTGACGGGTAAAAAAATTAATCGGTTTGGTCATTTGCACCAAAGTACAGATGACCTGATCAAAAAAGTAAAAATGCAACGACTATTAGGACAAAAAACAGCGGCTTGTTTCCAACGTTGTGTGGGTATGGATGCAATAAACGCCGTTGATAGCGTCACATTTGAAATGGATCAGAAGTTAGGGACTCATTATCGTGAAAAATTCCTTGCTTTTTTGCACCGGATGCAGGAAGAAGATTGGACTGTTGATGGTGCCATGACTGATCCGAAAGGCGATAGAGGGTTATCGCCAAGTAAACAGGCCGATCCTGATCTGTATGTGCATGTTGTAGAAAAAAGAGCAGACGGAATTGTCGTCTGTGGCGCCAAATGTCACCAAACTGGTGCGCTTAATTCTCACTGGATTTTGGTTATGCCAACTATCGCCATGGTCCCGGAAGATGCTGATTATGCAGTGTCCTTTGTCGCTCCCGCAGATGCAGAAGGTATTTTCTATATCTGTGGCCGTCAATCTTGCGATACTCGTAAATTGGAAGGGGGAAGTATTGATGTTGGTAACAAACAATTTGGCGGTCATGAAGCGCTGATGGTGTTTGATCATGTATTTATTCCTTGGGAGAATGTTCTTATGTGTGGCGAAGTTGAATTCAGTGGACTTTTAGTGGAACGGTTTGCTGGATATCATCGTCAAAGTTATGGCGGTTGCAAAGTCGGGGTCGGCGATGTGCTTATTGGCGCTGCTGCTCTGGCTGCTGATTATAATGGTGCTCACAAAGCTTCTCACCTCAAAGATAAGTTAATCGAAATGATGCATTTAAATGAAACCTTGTACGCTTGTGGCATCGCTTGTTCAGCGGAGGGCTATAAAACCGCATCAGGTACTTATATAATTGACTTACTGCTGGCTAATGTTTGCAAACAAAATGTTACTAGATTTCCTTATGAGATTGCTCGCCTGGCCGAGGATATAGCTGGTGGGTTGATGGTGACGATGCCGTCGGAAAAAGATCTGAATAATTCTGAAATTGGAAAAGTTGTTGAAAAATACTTCAAAGGTATAGCCTCAGTGCCCACTGAGCATCGCATGCGCATTCTGAGACTCATTGAAAACATCACTCTGGGCACTGCTGCTGTTGGTTACAGGACAGAGTCTATGCATGGAGCGGGTTCGCCCCAAGCACAACGCATTATGATTGCGCGTCAAGGCAATATTGCTCAGAAAAAAGAGCTTGCCAAAGCCATTGCTGGTATCCCAAGTAAATAAGATATCGGAGAACTAATTAATCGAAAAACACGACCATAATGAGATGCGCATCATGGCGACATAAAATGGATTGAAGAAACCTCTGATGCTTATGTAAAAGTGCAGTAGCAGTGACATCCCGCATATTACAGTTGCTCAATGAACAATCAATCGCATAAAGATACAGAAAGGCAGGATTGTCACTGAAATTGTAATGAAAGTGAGGAATTATTTTGAACAACTGGAGAAGGGTTT
>Ga0209123_1000942_pt1 | contig 32510 bp, 33 predicted proteins | sample BarGraIncu00431A_FD_184500 | JGI IMG/M metagenome (GOLD analysis project Ga0209123, IMG submission 184500) | Arctic peat soil microbial communities from Barrow, Alaska, USA - Barrow Graham LP Incubations 004-31A (SPAdes) (version 2) | ecosystem: Environmental > Terrestrial > Soil > Wetlands >... | reverse complement strand
AGTGTGGTGACTACGAAAGAAGTGAATACGTGTTGAGCGGCTGGTATGGAAGGATTTATGTCGGTCGGTGGGGAAAAACTGGTGAGGAGGGTTGGTTTTTACTGCCGCGTCAGCGGCTTACTTGAACAAGCAGAAACGACGAATCAAAGGCTGGCATGGAACTGCTACTTTTCAAACATAACCGCCCCGATCGCTCAGTCACCTTCGCGGAATACTGCGACGAAGGTGGCTTCGCTGCGCTCAAAAAGGCGATCCCCGGCATGTCACCGGCCGAGGTGCAGCAGAGCGTCATCGACTCCGGCCTGCGCGGGCGCGGTGGCGCCGGCTTCCCGACCGGCAAGAAATGGTCCTTCGTGCCGCGGGACCTCCCCGGACCACGCTGGCTGATCTGTAACTGCGACGAAATGGAGCCTGGCACCTACAAGGACCGAGTCCTGCTGGAGCACAACCCCTACAGCCTGATCGAAGGGATGACGCTCGCCTGCTACGCCCTCGGCGTACGCCGCGCCTTCATCTTCGTGCGGCGCGGCTATGAAAAGGCGGCGGCGAATCTCACCCGCGCCCTGATCGAGGCTAAGAACGCCAGGTTTCTGGGCGAGGGGATTCTCGGCTCGGACAGCGCCATAGATATCGACCTGCACCTTTCCGCAGGCCGCTACATCTGCGGCGAGGAAACCGCTCTCATCAACGCCCTGGAGGGGAAACGTCCCAACCCGAGGTCCAAGCCCCCTTTCCCCGCCATAAAGGGGCTTTGGGGCGGACCGACCGTCGTGAACAACGTCGAGACGCTGGCCAACGTCCCTGCCATCATCGCCAACGGTCCAGCCTGGTTCAAGGGACTGGCGCTCAATCCCGAGGGGGCCGGCAACAAACTTTTCTGCGTGAGCGGAGCCGTGGCCAAGCGGGTCTGCGTCGAGCTGCCGATCGGGACGACCCTGCGCCAGATCATCGACGGCCCCTGCGGCGGCATGCGCGAGGGGGCCAGGTTCAAGGCCTGCATCCCGGGCGGCGCCTCCACCCAGTTCATGACCCCGGAGCAGTTGGACACCCCGATGGATTTCGACACGGTCGCCAAGGTCGGCTCCCGCCTGGGCTCCGGCGCCATCATCGTCTTTGAGGAAGGGTGCTGCCTGGTGGCGGCGACGCTAAACTTAATCACCTTCTTCGCCCGGGAATCCTGCGGCTGGTGCACCCCGTGCCGGGAGGGGCTTCCCTTCGTGAAGGAGATCCTGGAAAGGATCGAGGCGGGCGGAGGCGAGGAAGAGGACATCGGCATTCTGCGCGAGCACGTGAAGTATCTTTCCTATTCCTTCTGTGCCTTCGCCCCGGGGGCGATGGCCCCGCTGGACGGGCTTCTGACGCACTTCGAGGACGAGGTGCGCGAGCATATACTGAAACGTAAATGCCCCTTCAAGGGGTAGCTGAACTAAGGATTTAGATGCCGAAGCTGATCATCGACGACATACCGGTTGAAGTGCCGCCGGGCACCAATGTGCTGGAGGCGGCCCGCAGCGTGGGGATCACCATCCCGCACTTTTGCTATCACCCGGCCCTTGCCATTGCCAGCGCCTGCCGGCTCTGCGCCGTAAAGCTTCTGGAGGGCCCGGTGAAGGGAATCCAGATGTCCTGCTCGCTGCCGGCGCAAGACGGCATGGTCGTCTCCACGACTGACCCGGAGGCGCTCAAGGTCCGCAGCCTCGTCATCGAGTGGCTCATGATAAACCACCCCCATGACTGCCCGGTCTGCGACGAGGGCGGCGAGTGCCTGCTGCAGGACTTCACCATCGCGGGCGGCCACAGCCGGCGCCGCTACCAGGGCAAAAAACGCACCCACATGAACCAGTATCTGGGCGAGGGTATCGAGCACGAGATGAACCGCTGCATCCAGTGCTACCGCTGCGTCAGGTTCTATCAGGACTACGCCGGCGGGACCGATTTCGGCGTCACCGGAAGTGCCGGGCGGGTCTATTTCGGCCGGTCCGGAGACGGCGCCCTGGAGTCCCCCTTTTCCGGTAACCTGGTGGACATCTGCCCCACCGGCGTCTTCACCGACAAGACGGGACGCTTCCGGGCGCGCTACTGGGACTACCAGTTCGCTCCCTCCATCTGCCCGCACTGCTCGGTCGGCTGCAACACCGCGCCGCAGGCCTACCACCGCGAGCTCATCAAGATCATCGCCCGCCGGAACGACCAGGTGAACGGCTGGTTCATCTGCGACCGGGGCCGCTTCGACAAGAAGGCAGTGAACGACCCGGCGCGACCGCGTTACCCGCTGGTCGACGGGAGCGTTGCCGACTATGATGCCGCGCTTGATGCCCTGTCCGCTCGGATCCACGACTTCATCGATGTGAACGGCCCGGGGAGCCTGGCTCTGGTCGGCTCACCCAGACTCGCGCTGGAGGGAGGTATCCTGCTTGGCGAACTCGCGCGTAACCTCGATGGTGCCGCCCTTTGCTACTTCGCCGAGACTTCCGCGGCGCAGGGGAGCGTCGCCGCGGTCGGGCTACTTAACGATGCGAACACCGCGTCGCCGCTTGATCTGCAGCGTGCGGACTGCATCGTGCTTTTCTCCGTCGATCTGATGGAGGAGGCGCCGATGCTCGCACCCGCCATCAGGAAAGCCTGGCTTGCAGGTGCCAAGGTTTTTTCCCTGGCGCCAATCCTCGGCAAAGAACCGGGAAAGCTCCCCTTCGAGGTCACCGTAGCCCACGTGATCGACGACCTTTCGCTACAGGAAGCCTCCCGGGGAGTCGTCGTCTGCGGGTCAGGGGTGAAGGATGCGACGCTGTTGGCGCGCCTCGCCGCGACCGGTGCCAAACTTGCGCTGCTCCAGCCCGGACCGAACGGTTTCGGCGCCGCCCTGCTCGCCCGCGAGTTCGGGGCTGTTTCGCTGAAGCAAGCCCTCGCCGCCAAAAAGGTGAAGGGGATTATCTGTTTTGAGGCTGACATCCCTTCCGCCATGCTGGAAGGGATCACCACCCTCGCCTGCGCGGACTGGAGCACCACGGACGCCGCGCGTGCCAGTTCCATCTTCCTCCCCACCACCACCTGGATCGAATCCGAAGGGACCAGCGTCAATTTCGAGGGGCGTGCCCAGCGCTTCCAAAGAGTCCTGAAATCCGGACTCCCGCTCAGGGGGCTTGAGGCGAAATATTACGGCCACACCAAAGACGGCAGACCCGACGAGTCCGCCGCACCGGACGCTCCCCCGCCTTTCCCTCCGCAGGTGCATCGGGGTGAGATTCCGGGCGGCCAGGAGCAGGATGCCTGGAAGGTGATTGCCCGCCTTCTGGAAAAGCTTGGCGGGGAGCGCATCGACGAGCCGCTCCACGGGAAATGGGATAAACTGAAGGATCTTGATCCTGAGGGTGGCGGGCTGCGCATCCTCGGCTGGTAGACACACCATAGTACTGGATTTAATCATGAGTTGGGACGCCATCGACATAGGCTTGATGCTGGGGAAGATCCTAGTGCTCTTCTTCATCATCCTGACGCTCGCCGCCTACCTGGTGCTGGCGGAGCGGCGCGTCCTCGCCTGGATGCAGGACCGGATCGGCCCGAACCGGGTCGGCCCCATGGGTCTCTTGCAGCCGCTTGCCGACCTGATCAAGATGCTCACCAAGGAGGATCTCATCCCGAGCGCCGCGGACCGGATGCTCTTTTGCCTGGCCCCGGCCATGGCCGCGATCCCCGCCATCCTCACCTTCGCCGTGGTGCCCCTGGCGGCGCCCGCGGTGGTTTTCGGGCACCGGGTGAACCTTCAGGTTTCGGATCTTGATGTCGGCGTCCTCTTCTTCCTGGCGCTCTCCTCCATCGCGGTCTACGGCGTTGCCTTGGGGGGCTGGGCCTCGAACTCGAAATACGCACTTCTCGGCAGCATCCGCGGGCTTTCCCAGCTGATCTCCTACGAACTCTCCATGGGGCTCTCGCTGGTTCCCGTCGTGATGCTTGCCCGCTCGCTGCGCCTGTCGGATATCGTCAACGCCCAGGCGGACATGCCGTTCATCGTCTATCAGCCGCTGGCTTTTCTGATTTTTCTGGTCAGTATCTTCGCCGAGTGCAAGCGAATCCCCTTTGACCTTCCCGAGGCCGAGGGGGAGCTGGTCGCGGGATTTCACACCGAGTACTCCGGCATGCGCTTCGGGCTTTTCTTCGTCGGCGAGTACATCAACATCATAGCGCTCGGTGCACTTGCCTCCCTGTTCTTTCTCGGCGGCTGGCGCGGCCCGTTGCTGCCACCGATTGTCTGGTTCTTCATCAAGGTAACGGTCTTCTCGTTCCTGTTCATCTGGGTCAGGGGGACCCTGCCGCGCCTGCGCTACGATCAACTGATGCACCTGGGCTGGAAATTTCTTACTCCGCTTGCGCTCCTTAACATTCTCGCCACCGGTTGGTGGCTTGCTTTAAAATAAGGCGCTGTTCTCATGCAATGCAATCTCACCAAAGGGAGGATCTGTCGATGAACACAACTGTCGAAATCGGAGATGGAGAGGGGTTCATTCAGCAAGTGGATGTAGCGGACCGGCATGGTCATACCGCGCTCATGGTTGCGGCCAGGGAGGGGGATGTGTCGGGAGTGGAAGCGCAGTTGAGTCGCGGGGCCAATTTCAACGCGAAAAGCGAGAAGGGGAAAACCCCGCTGCACTACGCCGCCGCCAATGGCAAGGTCGAGGTGGTGCAGCTTCTGCTGTCCAAGGGGGCCGAGGTGGACCCGCGCGACAAGGACGGTCACACGCCTCTCATGCTTGCCGCCAACTACGGTTGCGATCAGACCATACAGGCCCTGATCAGGCACGGTGCCGATGCCCTGGCCATGTCGCACTCGGGAAGCACGGCCATGGCCTATGCAGAACACAACCAGCACCCGGAATCGCTGAGGATTTTGATGAAATCCTTACCCTCAAATTAGAGAAGGCTCTGTGTAAGACATTTGTTTTCAACTTGCACTCTCCAAAGCTCCCCCTCGCCTCTGGGATGACAGTCGTTAAGTCAACGATTCCGTCTGGCCAAAACTCTCCCTCCCCCCTGGCGGGGGAGGGCCTGGCCGCCGAAGCCATGGCGAAGGAGGATCGGGGTGAGGGGGAATGTGCCATATTTTATGGAGTTGGCAACTCAATGAGCATGCCCTGCCAAGGGTACCAGCAAAAAGTCTGAAACCAGGAAGCCGATGCCCATACTGAGCGACATAAAGGAAATACTGACGGGTCTGGCCATCACCTTCAGCCACATCTTCAAGAAGCCGGCCACCATACAGTATCCGGAGCAGAAGCGGGTCATGCCGGCACGCTTTCGCGGCAGCATCGTGCTGACCCGGGACCCGGAAGGTGGCGAGCGCTGCGTCGCCTGTCACCTCTGTTCCGGGGCCTGCCCGGTCGACTGCATCTCCATGGCGGCCGCCGAGGACGAGAACGGACGTCGCTACGCCGCCTGGTTCCGCATCAACTTCGCGCGCTGCATCCTCTGCGGGCTATGCGCCGAGGCATGTCCCACCCTGGCGATACAGATGGCGCCCGACATGCTCCCGTGCAAAAGGGACGTCATGGAGTGGGTGTACGAAAAAGAGGATCTCCTGATCGACGGTCCCGGCAAGGATCCGGACTACAATTTTTATCGCCATGCCGGGATCGGTGTCGTGAACCCGCGTGGCGCCAATCCCGACGAGCATCCGCCGGTCGACGTAAGAACACTGCTGCCGTAGGGCAACACTTCCCTTTGCCAAAGGGAGCGGGGAGATTTTCGTAGGGGCGAATAATCATTCGCCCAATCTCAAATCCCCTCAAACGCCCCTTTACAACGGGAATCGTAGGAACCCGCAGGAGCTACATGGAAGCGATTCTTTTTTACCTACTGGCAGCCGTGACCCTGATCGGAACCCTCTGCGCCATAACTGCGCGGCAGGCGGTGCGTGCCATCGTCTACCTGGTGACCTCGTTCTTCTCATTGGCGCTGATCTTCTATCTGCTGGGCGCGCCGCTCGTGGCCGCCTTCGAGGTGATCATCTACGCCGGCGCCATTATGGTGCTGTTCCTGTTCGTAATCATGATGCTCGACCTGGGCCACCCCGAAAAGATGCAGACTCCGCAGCTTTCCGACTGGTGGCCTGCGCTGCTGCTCCTGGTGGTCGTACTTGGCTCCGTGGTCACCCTTACCGTGGCCGGCCACCATGCGCCACCCAGCGGTTTTGCCGGCATTAGCGTGCGGGAATTTTCCCAGGCCCTTTTCCAGCGCTACGGCGTCGCGGTGGAAATCATCTCCATGCAGCTACTCTTCGCGCTGGTGGGAGCGCTCTATCTTGGGAGGCGCCGATGAGCGTCCCGCTCTACCATGTGCTGATTCTCTCAGCGATCCTCTTCGCCATGGGGCTTGCCTGCACGATTGCCTGGCACGCCAACGTCATCATGATGCTGATCGGCATCGAGATCATGCTGAACGCCGTCATGCTCACCTTCGTCGGGGGCTCGGCGCAATGGGGCATGGCGGACGGCCAGATCTTTTCACTGATGCTGATGGCACTCACCTCCGCCGAGGTGTCGCTCGCGCTCGCCATGGTAGTCTATCTGCACCGGCGCAAGCAGTCGGTGAATACGGACGACTTTGACAGTATGAAGGGATAAGAAACAACATGACGACCTACCTCTCTCTCATGCTCCTCTTCCCGCTTTTTGGGGGAGTCATCAACGCACTGTTCGGCCGGGTAGTGCCGCGACGGCTGGTTGAGGGGCTCGCCTGCGCCGCGGTCTGGGGGAGCTTCGCCTGCGCGTGCCTGGCTGCCCTGGCCTATCGGGTGCCGGAAAAAGTCGTGCTAGCCCGGTGGCTCAACGCCTTCGATCTCTCCATCCCGATTTCGCTCTATATCGATCCGCTTTCGCTCTCGCTTGCGGTGATGATCGGCTTCGTCTGCGGCCTGATCCACATCTACTCGGTTTTCTACATGGCTGAAGAGGCCGGCTACGCGCGCTTCTTCGCCCTTTTGAACCTTTTTGTCTTCGCCATGCTGACCCTGGTCCTGGCGGAAAACCTGGTGCTTCTCTACCTCGGCTGGGAGGGGGTGGGCTTTTGCTCCTATCTGCTCATCGGCTTTTGGTATACCGACAAGGCGAACGCGGACGCAGGGAGAAAGGCCTTCATAACGACGCGCATCGGCGACACGGCCCTGGTGATCGCCATTGCCTGGCTGTTCCAGCTCTTCGGCACCCTCTCCATTTCCCAGTTAAACGGCATGGCCTTCCTGATTCCGGGGAGTATCGTCACGGCAATCGGAATTTTGTTCCTGGTCGGCGCGATGGGTAAGTCGGCGCAGGTGCCGCTCATGGTCTGGCTCCCGGACGCCATGGCCGGCCCGACTCCGGTCTCCGCAATGATCCACGCGGCCACCATGGTGACCGCCGGCGTCTACCTGTTAGCGCGCATGTTCCCGCTGGTGGGTGGATCCGCGACCGTCACGTCCGCTATAGCGCTGACCGGCGGGATCACCGCCTTCTACGGTGCGAGTTGCGCGCTGGCGCAGCGCGACCTGAAACGGGTACTCGCCTTCTCCACCATCAGCCAGATCGGCTACATGATGCTCGGGGTCGGCGCCGGTGCCATCACCGCCGCCACCTTCCACCTGCTGGTGCACGCCTTCTTCAAGGCGCTCCTCTTCCTGGGAGCCGGTTGCGTCATCACCGCCATGCACCACGAGCAGGACATCTTCAAAATGGGCGGACTGCGCCGCACACTGCCGCTCACCTTCTGGCCATTTCTGGCGGGTGCCGCCTGCCTTGCCGGGCTGCCGCTCACCGGTGGTTTCTTCAGTAAGGACAGCATCCTGGCCGCACTCTGGCTAAAGGGCGGCGCCCTCAACGTCAGTCTTTATCTGCTGGGACTCGTCACCGCACTGATGACAGCCTTTTACAGCTTTAGAATGGTCTACCTGGTTTTCTTTGGGTCAAACGGAGATTCCCACGTCATTCATGGTGGTGGCGCCCTACGGGTTATGCAGATTGTCCTGATTCCTCTGGCTTTTCTCGGCTTTTTCGGTGGGGCGCTGAACCTTCCGGCCTATTTGGGAGGCGGCTTCCTGGACAGTTTTTTTGCATCCTTGACCGGCGGAGCAGCGGCTGAAGGCTCCCACCTTGAGGAAATTGCGCTGCAGGGAGTAGCCGGTGCCCTAGCCCTGGCAGGGCTTCTTGGCGCGCACCTGCGCTACAGTGGTGCGGCCCGGGAGGCCAGGCTAAGGACGGCAGCTCTCCCGACGACAGCACCGCTCACCGCTTTTTTATTGAACGGATGGTACTTCGACCGCCTCTATCATGCCTGTCTTATCCGCCCCTACCAGGCTTTGGCGCACGTTCTCTGGCAGAGCATGGACGAGGGGGTTATCGATGACACGTTGGACCGGATGGCGGCTGGCCTCGGAGCGAGCGGCAGCTGGCTTGGCCGTTGGAGCACCGGGCGGGTATCACTCTACCTCTTCAGCTTCGCAGCAGGCGGCGCCCTCATACTGGGCTACCTCGCCTGGCTTTCTTTGTAGTTAACCTGGACAGCCGGCGCCCGGCGCGCCCACACTGGACGAAATTGCATGAGCCCTGATTTCCCGATACTAACCTTGCTGATCTTTCTCCCGCTTTGCGGCTCGCTGCTTCTTTGCGCTCTCTGGCGCAGCACCGCAGCGGCAAGGCCGTTGGCACTCGCCTTTGCGGCAGCCGAATTTGCCCTTTCCGCCTGGGCCTGCATGACGTCGTCTTTATCCGCTCTTCCGGGTGCGCCAGCCTCTTTCTTTTTTTTCGAAGACGCCGCCTGGGTGGAGCGTTTCGGGATTCGCTACACCCTTGGAATGGACGGCATCAGCCTCGTCATGGTGCTCCTCACCACCTTCATCACCGTCATCGCCGTGCTGGTTTCCTGGAAAGGGATCAAGGAACGGGTTCCCCTTTTCTTTGCCCTGCTCCTCGCCATGGAGTCCGGCATCCTCGGCGTGTTCTTAAGTCTGGATCTCTTCCTTTTTTACCTCTTCTGGGAGGCGATGCTGATTCCGATGTTCTTCCTGATCGGCATCTGGGGCCACGGCCGGAAAGTCTATTCGGCCGTTAAGTTCTTCCTTTACACCTTTTTCGGCTCACTGCTCATGCTGGTAGCGATCATTTCGCTCTATCTCATGCACGGGACCCAGACTGGTGTCTACAGTTTTTCACTGGCGCAACTGATTCATACCTCGGTTCCTTACGGCGCGAGTCTCTGGCTTTTCGGCGCGTTTCTTTTCGCCTTCGCCATCAAGTTCCCACTTTTCCCGCTGCATACCTGGCTTCCCGATGCGCACACCGATGCGCCGACCGCAGGTAGCGTCATCCTGGCGAGCCTGCTGCTCAAGACCGGTGCCTACTCACTGATCAGGTTCGGCTACCCGCTCTTTCCCGAGGCGGCCCGGGCCTTCACGCCGCTACTCTATGCAACCGCCGTCTTCGGCATCGGCTACGGCGCCTGGGTCGCCTTCGCGCAGACCGACATGAAGCGCCTGGTTGCTTATTCCAGCGTGAGCCACATGGGTTTCGTGGCGCTTGGCATCGCGGCCTGGAGTCCCATAGCCCTTTCCGGCGCCCTGATGCAGATTGTCAACCACGGGATAACGACCGGGGCCCTCTTCGCCCTGGTCGGGATGCTTGACGAGCGTACCGGAAGCCGGGAAATCTCTACCTATGGTGGGATCTGGGGCAAAGTTCCCATGCTCGCATTCTTCTTCCTCTTTTTTAACATGGCCTCCGCGGGTCTACCCGGACTCAATAATTTCATTGGAGAGTTCCTGGTGCTGGTGGGGACCTTCAGGGTTTCGCCCCTGGCTGCCGGCGGTGCCTTTCTCGGCCTCGTGCTGACGCTCGTGTACACGGTGCGGCTGGTACAGGAGATTCTCTTTGGCAAGGAGAATAAACCATTGTCACTGAGCGATCTTACCCTGCGTGAAGGGATCATACTGGCAACCCTTGCAGGTATCGACGTCTACCTGGGAGTGCATCCCGATCCTGTACTTGATTTACTCAAGGCGCCGATTGCCTTGCTGACCAAGATTTAAGTCGGGACGCATGTCCTTTGGAGTACCTGAATGACCTATTCGGAAGCCATTTTATTGATGCCGATCATCATCACCGCCTGCGCGGCGCTGCTGGTTCTTTTAGCCGGCCCGTTCCTGCCGGCCGGCGTCATCAGCTTAATCGCAGTAGCGGCCGCGGCCGCCGCCGGAATATTTGCGGCAATCACCTTGCCATCAGCGTCTCCCGCCCTTCCGGGCCTTGCCTTCACGCCCCTGGCGCACTACCTGATCCCCGTCTTCTGCCTGGCCGCTGCCCTGACGCTGCTACTATCCCACGGCTACAACGACCGGCGCCCCATCAAGGGCGAAGAATATCCCGCGACCATCCTCTTTTGCCTCTTCGCCATGTGCGTGCTGCCCTGCGCCACCAACCTGCTCACCCTTTTCCTGGCGCTGGAGTCAATCGCCTTCGCCTTCTACATCCTGGTGACCATGGACCTCGGCAGAGCCGAGTCAGGTGAGGCGGGGCTAAAATACCTCCTGATGGGAGCTGTCGCCGCCGCACTGACCGCTTTCGGTCTCTCCCTCATATATGCCGGTAGCGGGACACTAGAACTGAGCGCAGCCATAGCCGCGCCCGGAAACCGGCCTATCATTTCTGCTGGTTGGGGCCTCGTCATCATCGGGATCGCCTTCAAGCTCTCTCTGGTTCCCGCCCACCTCTGGACCCCCGACGTCTATCAGGGAGCTCCGGCACCGGTTGCTGCATTTCTCTCCACTGCATCCAAGGTAGCAGCCGCCGCCGTTCTCCTCATGCTCCTTTCCTTCGCGCCGCCCATGGCGGAACTGCACCTGCCGCTCTATCTGTTGTCGCTGCTGTCCATGGTGATTGGCAACCTGGCTGCCTTGCTGCAAAAGAACATCAAGAGGATGCTTGCCTACTCCTCGGTCGCCCACATGGGGTATCTGACACTCGCCATCATCACCGGCACCAAGGAAGGCTACACAGCAGTGCTCTTCTACGCAGCCGTCTACACCGCCATGAACCTCGCGGCTTTTGGCGCCATCGCCTCATTGTCTACAAACGAAGAGCGCTCCTTGGTTTCCGACTATTCGGGAGTCGGTTTCAGCGCGCCCTTCCGTGGCGGAGTGTTGGCGCTCGCCATGCTCGCCCTGGCCGGAATCCCACCGACTGCCGGTTTTATCGGAAAATTTTTCATCTTCTACGCCGCCATCCGGGGCGGCGAACTGCCGCTCGCCATCATCGGCATAGTCTCCGCCGCTGCCTCCGCTTACTTCTACCTCAAAATCGTGGTGCACCTTTACATGCGCCCGGCCGAGGTGGCCCCGCCCCAGCCTTCCAACCCCGCCGAATCGTTCGCCCTCTGCTTGGCCTCCCTTGCCATCATCGCCATCGGGATTTTTCCTGCGCCGCTTCTGCGACTGGTCGACGCGGTACTACTAAAGTAGAAAGGGTGTTTCAAAGTCAGCAGCGCTCCCTCTAGCTGCATGCCTCCCGCCCTGAGGTGTTATCGAAACGGCAAGATTCAGCCCTAACAGAGCAAAAAAAAGGGGAGCCCGATTGATCGGCTCCCCTTTTTTTCACTATTCCAAACAGATTATCACCAGGTTTCATCCGGCGTGCCCCAAAGGTTGAAGGCAATATCGTCCAGAAGCTCCGCGATCCCCTCGCCGGTCGCCGCCGAGATCGGGAAGACCTTGATCCCCTTCTCCTCGAAGTAGGGAAGAATCTCCACCAGGTTCTCGCGCACGTTCGGCAGGTCGATCTTGTTAATGACGACGGTCTGGCGCTTTTCGGCGAGTTCCGGGTCGAAAAGTTTCAGCTCCCGGTTCAGCGCCTCGTACTCGGCAATCGGGTCGCGATCCGGCATCCAGGAAAGGTCCAGCAGGTGCAACAGCTGCCCCGTCCGCTCCAGGTGCTTCAGGAAGCGGTGCCCAAGTCCAGCGCCTTCGCTGGCACCCTCGATGAGGCCCGGAATGTCGGCCATCACGAAGGAGCGGTAGTTCTTGTACAGGACCACGCCGAGGTTCGGCTTCAGGGTGGTGAACGGATAATCGGCAATCTTCGGACGCGCCGCGGAGATCTTGGTGATGAGCGAAGACTTGCCCACGCTCGGCATCCCCAGGAGCCCCACGTCGGCCATCAGTTTCAATTCCAGTCTGATCCACTTCTCTTCGCCCGGCTCTCCGGGCTGCGCGAACTTGGGTGCCTTGTGTGTCGCGGTCTTGAAACGGGCGTTCCCCTGCCCGCCGCGGCCGCCTTTCAGCAGCACGATCTCGGAGTCCGGCTCGGTCAGGTCCGCAAGGATCTCTCCGGTTTCGGCGTCCTTGATGACCGTCCCGATGGGAAGCAGCATGATCAGGTCGTCGCCAGCGGCACCGTGCTTATCGCTTCCCTTGCCGTGGCCACCGCGCTTCGCCTTCTGGTGCGGGTGCTGGCGCATGTCCAGAAGGGTCGCCAGTTGCGGCGAGACCTTGCAGAAAACATCGCCGCCCCTGCCGCCGTCGCCGCCGTCCGGGCCACCTAGTGGCATGAATTTCTCGCGCCTGAAGGAGACGCACCCCGCTCCGCCGTCGCCCGACTTCACGTAAATCTTAACTTCGTCTATAAAACTCATGGTTTTTCCTGTGCAAACGGCAAAAGCCCGGACCATTCGGCTCCGGGCTTTTACGCTATTGTGTATTGCAGCTACTAGTTGGCCGGGTACACTGAGACCTTCTTGCGGTCTTTTCCCAAGCGCTCAAACTTCACCACGCCTTCGATGAGGGCGAAAAGGGTGTAATCCTTTCCTAAGCCGACATTGTTACCCGGGTGGATCTTCGTGCCGTGCTGACGGTAGAGGATGTTGCCGGCTTTGACCGTCTCGCCGCCAAACTTCTTGCAACCCAGCCTTTGGCCGTCGGAGTCGCGGCCGTTCCTGGAACTGCCGACGCCTTTTTTGTGTGCCATTTTCTGCTCCTCCTGACGGTAACGTCCGCGATCACGCTGACCGAGGGCTGCCGCACCGTCTTGTTGAATATTGCCTAGGCGTTAATCTTCTCAATCCTCAGTATCGTCCTGAGTTGACGGTGCCCGTTAAGTTTCCTTGAGTCCTTCCGACGCTTGGACTTGAAGACCAAAATCTTCTTGTCTTTGCCCTGCTCGACAATCTTGCCGATTACAGAGGCGCTGGGCACTAAAGGTGTTCCGATAACAACCTTATCGCCGCCAACCATCAGGACCTCGGAGATCTCGACGGTATCACCTACCGCGCCCTCCAATTTCTCGACTTTCAAGAAGTCGCCTTCGGAAACTTTGTACTGTTTCCCTCCGGTTTTAACTACTGCGTACATGTACTTCACCACCTTTATCCTAAATTTACAATGAGCGGTAAAACTTATCTTGAAACAGACGCTAAGTCAAGGCTTTTTCCTGACTGCTAAAACATTTTAACCGGAGAGCCCGCCAACGGGTGAGGAAATGTCTTCTGACGGCCTGACCGCCCCCCTGCCAGTTAGCCTAGATCGACGTAGATATCTCCGTTCCTGATCTCTATAGGATAGACCTTAAGGTTAAACTGTGGGTGCCCCTCGCACTCGCCTGTAACGAGATCGAAGCGGTAACCGTGGCGCGGACAGGAAAGACGCCCGATCTCCTTCAGCACGGCTCCCTGTAAGGGGGCGTACTGGTGGGGGCATTCCGTTTCACAAGCGAATACTGCCCCTTTCGTCTTCACCAGCAAAATGTCCTGTCCTTCAACCTGCACGACTTTTTTCCCCCAATCGGGGACTTCCGAAACCTTTGCTGCAAAAAACATGACATCCTCCTGGGAGACTATCTGGCTTTAAAGTTACTGACAAAGGACAGAACTGACAAAAAGAACGCCAAGGATTATAAGGACAGAGCAGCATAAGAAGTCGTGTGGACCTTCTGCTACTTGGCTTTACCCGGTCGACCGTTCTTAGCTAAGCTTGACGATCTTCACCTTGTGCGCTGCCAACTCCGCTTTCTGGCGCGCCTCATCGGTGTCGGCCCCAAATGCCACCACGACTCCCATGCGACGGTTCCGCCTGGCATCAGGCTTGCCGAAGAGACGCAGCTTGGTGCCGGGGACTGAAAGCGCCTCGCCAACCCCCTCAAAACCGACGACCTCCGCCTGCTCCTCGGCCAGGATGACATGGGAAGCGGACGGCGCCAGGTTTTCCACCTCGGGAACCGGCAGCCCCAGGATGGCGCGAACGTGCAGTTCAAACTCAGAGAGGTTCTGGGAGATCATAGTGACCATCCCGGTGTCGTGCGGACGGGGCGAGACCTCGGAGAACCAGACCTTGTCCCCCTTTACGAAGAATTCCACACCGAAGATTCCCCGTCCGCCCAAGGCTCCGGTCACAGCTTCCGCCTGACCCTGGGCCTCGACAAGAACTGCGGAGTTCATGGCGATCGGCTGCCAGGACTCATGATAGTCGCCGTCCACCTGGCGGTGCCCGATGGGCGGGCAGAAGGTGGTGCCCTCCAGGGCACGCACGGTCAGGAGTGTGATCTCGTAATCAAAGGGGATAAACTCCTCCACGATCACCCGGTCGGAAGCTCCCCGTGCACCTTCGAGCGCGTAATTAAAGGAGCGCTCCAGATCCGCTTCCTCGCGCAGCACGCTCTGCCCTTTGCCGGAGGAACTCATGATCGGCTTGATCACGCAGGGAAGACCGATGGCGCTGACCGCTTCCCGGAATTCCTGGAGGCTGCTGGCAAAGCGGAAAGAGGCGGTGGGAAGTCCCAGCTCTTCAGCCGCAAGCCTGCGGATTCCCTCACGGTTCATGGTGAGGTTCGTGGCGCGCGCGGTAGGTATCACGTTAAACCCAGCCGCCTCCAGTTCCAGCAGGAATTGGGTGTCGATCGCCTCGATCTCGGGAACGATGTAATCAGGTCGCTCCAGGCGCACAACCCGATCGAGATCTGCCCAGTCCAGCATGTTGATGACGTGACTGCGGTGCGCCACCTGCATCGCCGGGGCGCCGGCATAGCGGTCGACGGCGATCACTTCGATGCCGAGCCGTTGAGCCTCGATGGCGACCTCTTTGCCAAGTTCCCCCGAGCCCAGCAGCATAATCCGGGTTGCGCCTTTTTTTAACGGTGTGCCGATCATCTGTTCTCCTGTAGCCAATCGTTAGTGCCGTAATCGGACGGATCGGTCCGACCGGTCGGATTTTTTTGAGTCTGCCGGATTGCTCGACTGGTGCTGCCGCTCTAGCTGACCGCGACCTCGAACTGCTCCTGGTGGAAACCGGGCTTCGCGCGAACCGTGATCCGCTTCTTGAAGTTCTTCTCCAGCTCCTCCAGACCGCGGCGCTCCTCGTCGTACAACAGGTCGGCGACCTGCGGGTGCACCGTCAGCATGACCTTGGTCCCGCGGATATCGATCATCTCACGGCGCAGTTCCCTGAAGATCTCGTGGCAAACCGAGATCTTGGACTTCACATAGCCCCTTCCCTCGCAGTAGGGGCACGGCTCGCACATCATGCGACCCAGGCTCTCGCGCACCCGCTTCCGGGTCATCTCCACCAGGCCCAGCTCGGAGATCTTCAGGATGTTGGTCTTCGACTTGTCGCTCTTCAGCGCCTCCTCGAGCGCGCCGTACACCTTCTCGCGGTTCACCTCCTTCTCCATGTCAATGAAGTCGATGATGATGATCCCGCCCAGGTTCCTGAGACGCAGCTGGTAAGCGATCTCCTTGACCGCTTCGAGGTTGGTCTTCAGGATGGTGTCCTCGAGGTTGTGCTTGCCGACGTAGCGCCCGGTGTTGACGTCGATGGCGGTCAGCGCCTCGGTCTGCTCGATGATGATGTATCCGCCGCTCTTCAGCCAGACCTTGCGCCCCAGCGCCCGGCTGATCTCCACCTCCAGCCCGAAGTGGTCGAAGATCGGCTCCTCTTCGTCATAAAGCTCGATGGAGTACTTCATCTTCGGCATGAAGGTGGTGATGAACTGCACAATCTTGTCGTATTCGGGCTTGGAGTCCACCACGATCCGCTCGACGGTCTCGGTCAGGATGTCCCGCACGACTTTCTGGGTCACGTCCAGGTCGGAGTGAATCAGGCTCGGCGCGCCGGCCTTGTCCTTTTTCTTGGCAACCTCCTCCCAGAGCTTGGTGAGGTAATGCAGATCGGCAACCAGGTCCTCCTCACTCTTCCCGTCGGAAACGGTCCGCACGATGAACCCGCCGCCTGCCGGCTTGATGCGGTCCACGATCTCCTTCAGCCGCTCGCGCTCCACCTCGTCCTCGATGCGGCGCGAAATTCCGACATGGTCCACGGTCGGCATGTAGACCAGGTGCCGCCCGGGAAGCGAGATGTGGGCGGTGATGCGCGCCCCCTTGGTGCCGATCGGCTCCTTGGAGATCTGCACCAGGAGTTCCTGCCCCTCCTGCAACAGGTCCTCGATGGGATGCAGGGGGTGCGGCACCGGCTCCTCCCCTTGCTCCCTTTCCATGAAGCTCTCGTACTCCTCCATGGAATCGAAGACGTCCGCCACGTAGAGAAAGGCAGCCTTCTCGAGGCCGATGTCCACGAAGGCAGCCTGCATCCCCGGCAGCACCCGCACCACCCTACCCTTGTAGATGTTCCCGATGATCCCCTTGACGCGACTTCTCTCGACGTACAGCTCCGCTATGGTGCCGTTTTCGATGAGCGCGATGCGGGTTTCGTGGGAGGTGGTGTTTATAACCAGTTCATTCCCCATGCTAACCCCTCTTCAGCTATATGATATTTACATTTCAAAAATTAAATAATTCGCTGACAGCCACTTCCCGGAAACCAAGGGGCTTAAAGAACAGCCCCCGCGTCACAGGCCTGCGCCGCCGGTTCTTCCCCGGCGTCTGCAGCGGGTGCCCCGGCAACAGGTGCCTCGACAACAGGCGTTTCGGCAAAGAGCACTTCCAGCTTCTCCAGCCTCGCGTCCTTGAGCTCCTCCACGGTCACTCCGAGAATCGCTGCCGCAAACTCGGACGGCTTGCCGCGGCCGACGACCATTTCCAGGGCGCGCCCCACGGCGGTCAGTTCGTAAAGCTCGTGGCGCAGATCGAATTCCACGACTTTGCCCTTTTTCTCACGCCGCATCGGCGAGGACTCTAGGGCGAGGAATGCTGCGATCTTCCCGGGGAGATCAAGCGCCATCGCCTCGGGAAGCGTCACCCGGTACCTGACCTTCTCCATGATGACGGAGAGCGAGGGGGCCTTCATGGAAATCTCGGCAGCCTCTACCAACCGAATTCCTGCCGGAAGGGTCCCGTTCAAGGCGTCCAGCAAATTCTGGGCAGAGAAACCGGCATCCACTTCGAAGTCCATGTACTCGGCATAGGACTCCACGCCGACCGAGAGAGCGGTGGCGAAGGAAAACTTCGGGTGAGGGTGGAAACCCTGCGAATAGCGGATCGGTATCTGGGCGCGCCCGACTGCCCGGATGAAGAGGGTCTGCTGCTCCAGGTGGCTTAAAAAACGCATGCGCCCCAGCTTTTCAAAGCGCACCCTGATGCGCACGGCCAGTTCAGCCGCCTGGGGCGGCTTGATCTCGACGGCATAGGTGTCAAACGGCACCGGCTCGTTGAGGCGCAGCTTCACCTTGTCGAAGTCGCAAACCCCACAACCGGTGCACTCCCCGGCCCTGCAGTCCGGAGTCGGAGTTCCAGCGATGGCGGCCTCTCGCTCGGCAAGCAAGAACTCGCGGCGCACGCCACAGTCGATATGGTCCCAGGGAAGCGGCTCGTCCAGCTCCCTGCGGCGGTGGTAGAAACGGGGATCGACCCCGGCGTTTTCGAAGGCCTGCGCCCATTTTTCCTTGTCGAAATGCTCCCACCAGCCGTCAAAGCGGCAGCCCAGGCGGTGCGCCTCGATCAGCAGGGCGGAGAGCCTCCTGTCGCCCCGGGCAAAGACCCCTTCGAGCGTGGAGAGCGGTGCGTCCTGCCACTTCATGATGAGCTTTTTCTTCTTGAGTTCGGTGCGCAGGAAGCGCTGCTTGTCAACGATTTCCTCTTCGCTTATCTGCGGCTCCCACTGGAACGGGGTGTGCGGCTTCGGCACAAAACTCGACACCGAGACGTTCACGTCGCCGCCGGACCCGGCGAGTTTCCCCTGCCGTTTCACCTCGCGGGAGATGTCGATGATCCCCTGCACGTCCTCCATGGTCTCGGTGGGAAGCCCGATCATGTAGTAGAGCTTGATGACGCGCCAGCCGGCGCTAAAGACGGCGCGGGCGTTTTCCAGGAGGGCCACCTCGGTGACACCCTTGTTGATGACGCTCCTCAGCCGCTCGCTGCCGGCTTCGGGTGCCAGGGTGAAACCGGTCTTCCTGACCCGGCGCACCTCTTCCGCCATCTCCGGGGAAAGGCTGCCAACCCGCATGGAAGGGAGCGACACTGCCTTCTTCTGCGCGGCATAGCGGTCCATCAGCCCCTTGATCAGCGGGGTGAGGCAGCCGTAATCGCCGGTGGAGAGGGAAAGCAGCGACACCTCGTCGTAGCCTGTGTTGCCGAAGGCCTCTTCGACAATCTCCAGCACGCGTTCGGGGCTGCGCTCCCGCACCGGCCGGTAAATATAGCCGGCCTGGCAGAAACGGCAGCCGCGGGTGCAACCGCGTGAGATCTCAACGCTCACCCTGTCATGGACCGTCTTTAAAAAGGGAACCACGGGGGTAGTCGGATAGTGGGCGCTTTCCAGGTCCGACACGAAGCGCCGCCGCACGCCGGGATACTCTGCCCGCAGGGGGACGATCTGCGCAACCCGGCCGATAGCGTCGTAGTTTACCGTGAAAAAGCTCGGAATGTAGACACCCTCAATCTTGGAGAGCCGCTCCAGAAGCGCAGGCTTGCCGAGCCCCTCGCCCTTCCAGTCGCTCACGCACTGGGCGATTTCGAGTACCGCGTCCTCGCCGTCGCCGATCAGGATGGCGTCAAAAAAATCGGCCAGCGGTTCCGGATTGAAGGCGCAGGGACCGCCGCCGACTACCAGCGGATAGCCGGCATCGCGCTCGGCCGCCAGAAAGGGAATCCCCGAGAGGTCCAGCATGTTCAGTATATTGGTATAGGAAAGCTCGTACTGCAGGGTGAAGCCGAGGATGTCGGCATCCTTGAGCGGCGTGCCGCCTTCCAGCGTGGTGAGCGAGCCCCCTTCCAGCCTGAGCTGAGCCTCCATGTCGGGCCAGGGCGCATAGACGCGCTCCGGCGTGATCCAGGGCACACCTTTCAGCACCCCGTAAAGGACCTGGAGACCCAGATGACTCATCCCTATTTCATAAACGTCAGGAAAGGCGAGCACGAAACTCAGCCCCCCCTCCCTGCCAGTAACGGTTCCCATCTCCCCGCCCATGTAGCGGGCAGGCTTTTCCACGGATAAAAGTCTGTTATTGTTCAAAAAACCCCCGAAGCCATCCCTATCAGCTATGACCGGACATAATACCAAATTATCTTCCTGACTGGCAAGGTATTATCCTTGCAATGCAGAAACTTAAAAAGGCCGCATCTCGCGATGCGGCCTTTTTATTTCTGTTGGAACGGTTGGCCCACACCCTAAGCGACGGACACCCGGCAAGACCGTTACAACACCTTAGGGGTGATCGCCCGCGCCCTGCGCGGCTTGATCCCGAGCCCGAGCCTAGCGCACAGCCCGTTCCCGGCTATTCTTTCTGCCAGACGTAAGACGGATCAAAGAAAGGGTCGTAGAACCCGGGAAAGGGAATTAAAAAGGTGACGGTTTCGCCGACGCCCGATGCAGTCCGCACCAGCGTCATGCCGATCCCTTTGAGCGGGCCGACGGTCAGCCCCTTGGCGTAGCCATCCTCCTTGCAGGTGATATAAATCTGCTTGGGAATTTCCAGCCAGCCAGTGGCAACATTCGCCACACCGCGCGCAAGCTTGTTGGCCATGCCGTCAACCACCTCCTGCGGCGAGGAATCGTCGATAGACTTAATGTCGTTCACGGCAAGCACCCGCTGCTCCGTGCCGAGGGTGAACAGGGCGAGCACCAGAATCGTCAGCAACAAACTGCGCTTATACACCATATTACTCTCCCCTTTTCTCAGCCGGTTCAACAACGTCCTGCTTTCTCGGCTCGACCCGTTTCTCCTGCCATCCCTGCCAGACGTATTCGGGGTAGATCATTGAGTCGTAGTATCCCGGCTGGGGAACCGCAAAAAAAACCGTTTCCGTGACGCCGGCAAAGAGGCGATAGAAGGCCATTCCCATCCCTTTCAGCGGCCCGACCAGATAGCCCACCTTACCCCTGTCACGCACCATGAGGTAGGATTGCTTCGGGATTTCCCCCAGCGATGTCGTTACGTTAGCGACGCCACGTACCAGCTTAAACGCCATCTTCTCGGCAACAGCTTCCGGCTGCTGTTCCTCTAAAGCGGAGCAGTTGGTAGCAAGAAGCATGAGCAGCAGCAGGGACAACAGGGTCAATTTAGTACGCATTTTCACTCCTCTTGGCCACAACTAGCTACAAATCCTTCAATCCACTGTTCTTTTAACATAAACCGCTCACCTTGGCAAGCCGGCAGAATTTCCCGAGAATAGCGCCAGAAACGTCTGCCCGCGCCAAGAATGCCGGCAAAGCCCGAGGCTGCCTGACGGCAAAAAAGCGGCGCGAATCCAGTGGGAATCGCGCCGCTTTGCTTAAATGGAACAGGTACCGCGCCTACAGCTACCTATTTGCCGTGTTTTGCCAGGTAATCGGCGACCCCGGCCTTGGAGGCTTTCATGGAGTCAGCACCTTCCTGCCAGTTAGCCGGGCAAACTTCGCCGCCGTGAGTCTCGACGAACTGGAGTGCGTCCAACATCCTGAGTGCCTCGCCGACGCTGCGGCCCAGCGGCAGGTCGTTGATGACCGAGTGGCGTACAATACCCTTGGTGTCTATCAGGAACAGGCCGCGCAGGGCTACGCCGGCCGGCAGCAGAATCCCGTAGGACTTAGCGATGTCCTTTGTCAGGTCCTCTACCAGAGGATACTGGACATTCCCGATGCCGCCGTCGTCAACTGAGGTGTTTTTCCAGGCAAGGTGGGTAAATCTTGAGTCAACCGATACGCCTATGACTTCGCAGTTCTTTTCCTTGAACTCGGCAACTCTCTTATTGAAAGCAAGTATCTCTGAGGGGCAGACAAAGGTAAAGTCGAGCGGGTAGAAGAAAAGCACGACGTATTTGCCACGATACTTTGACAGGGTAAGCTCAGCAAAAGAGTTGTCGGGAAGGACTGCCTGTGCTGTGAAATCCGGGGCTTCCTGGGTAACTAAGGTAGTAAGGCTCATAAACGCGCTCTCCTTTTCTTTGAATGAAATAGTTAATACCGGGAAACTCTACCAGTCGATCCAATGGTTGTCAATCAAAAAGATCAAAAGCATCCGATTGGTCCTACTGATTTCTAGCCGACCACTTCACCCCGTATGCTGATCGTCACCATCTTGAAAGGTATGTCCTTACCTGACGCAGCGAGCGCCTGCTGAGCCGCTATGGCGATACCGCCGCAACAGGGGACCTCCATCTTCAGCACGGTGATACTTTTTATCCGGGAGACGCGGAAGAGTTCTGTCAGTTTGACCAGATAGGCATTGTTGTCGTCTAGTTTCGGGCAGCCGATCACGACGGACTTTCCGGCCAGGAAATCCCTGTGATAGTCGGCATACGCGAAGGGAACGCAATCCGCCGTTATGAGCAGATCCGCATCCTGAAAGTAGGGAGCCGAGGTTGGCACCAAGTGCAGCTGCACCGGCCACTGGGCGAGTTGGCTCGGGCGCACAGCGAGGCTTCCCGCCGTTTCCGTTGCCGCCACGACCGCAGGCGCGAAAGAGACCGCGCGTGAACCGGGGCAGCCTCCTCCGTGTGAAGCGGGAGCGGCAGGAGCGGCGCTTGGGGCGTGCGCGGCATGCGGAGTGTGCGAGGAAGCCTCCAGATGCTTCTCCACGGCAGCCTCGTCGAAGTGGTCCGCCTCCCTCTCGATAATGGTGATGGCGTCCTTGGGGCAATCGCCCAGACAAGCGCCGAGCCCGTCGCACAGGTTGTCCGCTGCGATCTCCGCCTTGCCGTCGATAATCCTGATGGCCCCCTCAGCGCAGGAAGGAACGCAAAGCCCGCAACCGTCACATTTTTCCTGGTCTATCTGTACAATTTTACGAATCATTTTTCACCCCTGTCCGGTTATTTTATAGTTACGTTAGCAGCTTAATTTATTCAATTTTCATCCCAACGGGTTCGCAGCTCAGCGCGCGTCTGACGGCCGGGATTACAAAGAAATCCAACCTATCACAATAGTCCATCAGAAAAAATAGTGCCAGAGAAGATCCAGACGGCCCCGCAGCATGAGACGCCGTCCCGAATACCCCATTACCTCCCGAATCAGGGCACGGCGCTCCTTGGTGTAGCAGTGGATCGGGCAGTGCTTGCAAGCCGGCTTCGGGTCGAGCGGGCACTTGCGCCGTTTTATTTCCGCGTAGGCGAGGAGACTCGTGCAATCGGCGCAAAGCTGCCCTTTGGGAGTCGCATGCTTACCACGGCAGAAGGTACCGATGAAGGCTTTCAGTACCTTGATATCATTTTCCTGCTTTCGTTTAAGCTTTTCCATGGGGTGATCCTAGCAAATAGTCCTCGGTTCGGGAATGACGAAAGTCAAGGAAACGCTCATAACCCACCTCTCCTTGCGCCCGACTCCATTCCGTAGAGCGGGCGAAATGTCTCAGGTGTGGTCAACGGGTGTGGGGATCCAGGAAACACTGCTGAGTGGCAAGGTGAGTACGCTGTGAAAAAACAACTGCCCCTAACAGAGCCAACCGGTAAGAAAGCTTACAAGGACTCTGGTGCAAGCTGTAATGCTGGCGAATACGACGCGTTAAGGCATTTGATGTTCACAACGGTTATGAGTCCCCTGCGCTCCGCCACTGCGATGGGCTCTCGGTGCCATACCCGATGTCAGACACCTTTGCCTTTGCCAAAAAACTGTGCTATTTTCTGTGGAATGAATACTAATATGGAAAAACTGATCATCCCGCGTGCCGAGCACTGCATCTCCCGCTCGCTCCTCAGTCCCAACGGCGTAAAAGTCCTTTATAAACTGAAGGAACAGGGCTTCACTGCCTACCTCGTGGGCGGCGGGGTGCGCGACCTGCTGCTTGGGCGTGAACCGAAGGATTTCGACGTCGCCACTGACGCAACCCCGAGCCAGCTCAAGAAGCTGTTCAGGAATTGCCGGCTGATCGGGCGCCGCTTTCGCCTCGCCCATCTCCATTTCCAGGACGAGATCATCGAAGTCGCGACCTTCCGCTCTGCAACCGATGCCCCACCCGAAGAATCACCCGAGGCTACCGCCCGGCCCGTGCCACTTCCCGAAGCGGCACCGGAGGTGCAGGTTGTTGAGGGCCGACGCGAGCGCGGTCGCGAATCCAGGCATTTCGCCAGCGGCCCCAAGATGCTGAAGAGCGATGACGGCATGGTGCTTCGGGACAACGTCTTTGGCACCCCGGAAGAGGATGCGGTGCGCCGCGACTTCACCGTCAACGCCCTCTTTTACAACGTTGTCGACTTCTCAATCATCGACCACGTAGGTGGCATGGAAGACCTGAAAAACGGTGTCATCCGCACCATCGGCGACCCTTTGGTACGCTTCACCGAAGACCCGGTCCGCATGATCCGTGCGGTCCGCTTCGCGGCGATGCTTGGCTTCAACATCGAGGAACGTACCGAAAAGGCGATGACCGAGCTCGCCGGTTCCATCAACAAGGCAACCCCGCCGCGTCTCTACGAGGAAGTGCTGAAGCTCCTGATGCTCGGCGCTGGCGAGCGGACCTACCAGATGATGCGGCACTGCGGGCTCTTCGAGCCCCTCTTCCCGCATTTCGACGCCTGGCTCACCAGGGAGTCGGACTGCTTCCCGCACGCGCGGGTCGGCAAGGCGCTGGAGTGGATCGACGAGAGGATTGGCCGCGGGGTGCAGGTCTCGCCGCCGCTGCTGGTGGCACTGATGTTCGGGGAGTACCTGGAAGAGAAATTGTCGGGGTTTCGCGAGGCGGGCGCCTCGCCGCAGCAGGCGACAGAGGCCGCCGTCGCCGAATTTGCAGGAGAACTTGCCCCCACCGTTGCCATTCCGAACCGGGTCCTGGTAGCGGTCCGGGAGATCCTGTCCTGCCAGCAGCGCTTCCAAAAGACCCCCGGCAGAAACGGCCGCGGCGTCGTGGGGAGAGCCATCTTCCCGGATGCCTTGGACTACCTCCGCTTCATGGAGAACCTCGCCCCGGGGAAGAGGTCGCTCGCCGACTGGTGGCAGCGTTTTGCCGCCGAGCAGCCCGCCACTGAATCCGTGGAGGCCCAGGCACCAGGAGTCACGGCCGCGGAGCCACCGGCCAAACGAAAGCGCAGAAGGCGCCGGCGCAAAAAGCCGGGCGCTCCCGCGGTCAAGACTGACTGACAAACTCCAAGACTGACGAGCAAATCCCAAGACTGACTAGCAGACTCAAAGGTAAGTGGCACTGCCAGGTCACAGGTATGGTTTCACTATTTACAACTTTATACAACTTGAGGAAACTCTCCCTCCCCTTCAAGGGGAGGGTCGGGGTGGGGATGGGGGGAACTACCAGGTTTGCTCCTAAAGCGCGAGTGCCTGCGTCTCCAGTTTTTTGATCCTGTCGCGCAGCCCGGCCGCCTTTTCGAACTCCTGCTCCTTGGCCGCCGCCAGCATCTCCTTTTTCAACCTTTTCACCGTCTTCGGTATATCCTTTAGTTTGATCCCCTCCAACTCGTCGCCGCCGATCGGCACCGGGAACCAGTCCCGCTCTTCGGGTGCCTGAAGTGTGTTGCCAATCACCTTCTTGATGCTCTCGGGGGTTATGCCGTGCTCCACATTGTAGGCGGTCTGCAGCGCGCGCCTTCTCAGGGTCTCGTCGATCGCCGACTGCATCGATCCGGTCACCCTGTCGGCGTACATGATGACCCGCCCGGCCAGGTTGCGCGCCGCGCGCCCGCAGGTCTGGATCAGCGAGCGGGTCGAGCGCAGGAATCCCTCCTTGTCCGCGTCCAGTATCGCCACCAGTGAGACCTCGGGAAGGTCGAGCCCCTCCCGCAGGAGGTTGATGCCGACCAGCACGTCGAACTCGCCCAGGCGGAGGTCCCGGAGGATCTGCATGCGCTGAAAGGTGTCGATGTCGGAATGGAGGTACCTGACGCGCACCCCGAGTTCCCGGTAATAATCGGTCAGCTCCTCCGCCATTCTTTTAGTCAGCGTTGTCACCAGCACCCGCTCGCCGCGCTCCGCAGTCAGGCGCGCCTCATGCAGCAGGTCGTCGACCTGGCCCGCCGCCGGCCGGACCTCGATGGCCGGGTCGATGAGTCCGGTCGGGCGGATCACCTGTTCGACCACCACCCCGCCTGCCGCCTGCAGCTCGTAGTCCGCCGGGGTCGCCGAGATGTAGACCGTCTGGTTGATTTTCGTCGCGAATTCCTGGAAGGTGAGCGGCCGGTTGTCGAGTGCCGAGGGGAGCCGGAAACCGAAGTTCACCAGGGTCTCCTTGCGGCTGCGGTCCCCCCGGTACATCCCCCCGACCTGAGAGACCGTGATGTGGGATTCGTCGATCACCATCAGGAAGTCGTCGGGAAAGTAGTCGATCAGCGTGTAAGGCGGCTCGCCCGGATTTCGGCCGTCGAAATGGCGCGAGTAGTTCTCTATCCCCTGGCAAAAACCCATCTCCTCCATCATCTCGATGTCGAAGAAGGTGCGCTGCTCGATGCGCTGCGCCTCGATCAACATGTTCTGCCCCTTGAAGTAGCGGATGCGCTCCTCCAGTTCGAGCCTGATCTGCTCCACCGCCCGCTCCAGGGTCTCCCGGTTCGCCACATAGTGCGAGGCGGGAAAAATGGCACAGCGGGGAAGCTTGGCGAGTACTACCCCCCTCAGGGGGTCGATCTGCGAGATGGCGTCGACCGTGTCCCCAAAGAACTCGAATCTTAGGGCACGCTCGTCGTCATGGGCCGGGAACACCTCGACGGTGTCGCCCCGGACCCGGAAACTGCCACGGTGGAAGTCTACGTCGTTTCTCTCGTACTGGATCTCCACCAGGCGCTTCAGAAAGTCGTCACGCTCCAGGGCGTCCCCCTCGCGCACGCGGATCTGCATCTCCTGATAGGATTCGGGGGAGCCGATTCCGTAAATGCAGGAGACCGAGGCGACGATGATAACGTCGCGGCGGGTCAAAAGGCTGCGAGTCGCCGAATGTCGAAACTTGTCGATCTCGTCGTTTATTGAGGAGTCCTTCTCTATGAAGGTGTCCGAGGCGGGCAGGTAGGCTTCCGGCTGGTAATAATCGTAATAGGATACGAAGTACTCCACGGCATTGCCGGGGAAGAGTTCCTTGAATTCTCCGTAGAGTTGGGCGGCCAGGGTCTTGTTAGGCGCGAGTACCAGGGTCGGCCGGTTCACCCGGGCAACCACCTGTGCCATGGTGAAGGTTTTACCCGAGCCGGTTACCCCGAGCAGGACCTGGTGCGGGTCACCGCGCAGCACCCCTTCGGTCAGTTCCTGTATCGCCCGGGGCTGATCACCCCGCGGCTCGAAGCCACTTACCAGTTCAAATTTGTCCATGGGTCCGATAATAGCACGGCGGGGACCATTGCAAAAGGGGGCGATTCAGGCGGAGCAGCAGTTTCTTTGGGGCGGGAGCTGGTTTACGCCGAGCCAGTAGGTCATCACCTGCTTCATGTCGGCGCAGAACTGGTTGTAATCCACCGGTTTACGGATATAACTGTTGGCGCCCAGGCTGTAGCAGTCCAGGATGTCCTGTTCCTCGGTTGACGAGGTGAAAACAACAACGGGTATCACCCGGGTCCTGGCATCGCCCCGGATGCGCCGCAGCACCTCCAGCCCGTTCACCTTGGGGAGTTTCAGGTCGAGCAGGACGAGGAGTGGGCTTACCGAGAGGTCGCGCCCTGAATAGTGCCCGGTGCCAAAAAGGAAATCGAGCGCCTCGGCTCCGTCACGCGCGACCACGATACCGTGTGGCATATGCTTTCGCACCGCCCGCAGGGTGAGCGCCTCGTCGTCCGGATTGTCCTCCACCAGCAAGATCATCTTGTTCACTGTAACGCCCCTCTCTCATGACCTCACTACAACCAGCTATGGCGTATACCAAGTTTCGGCATAAAGTGCAATAAATTTAATAATAGATCATTACTAGTGCCATCCGCGCAACTGCTTGATTTTTTATCAGCAGGGTGCGATACTAACCGGGCTTCAGTAACTTTGAAAACGGAGGGTGCATATGTTCGGATTTGGCATGCCGGAACTCATCGTAGTCCTTGTCATCGTACTCGTGGTGTTCGGTGCCGGGCGGCTCCCGGAAATCGGCGGCGCTCTCGGCAAAAGCATCAGAAACTTCAAGAAAGCCTCCAACGGCAAGGAGGAGATCGAGATCAAGGCAGGTCGCGTGGACGACGACAAAAAGGGAGAGTAGCCAGACTCCTTCCAGTGCAAGATTGCAAAAGGCCCCGACAGGTTGGGGCCTTTTTTTTGTATCCGGTCTCAATTGATGGTCACCCCCTAGCCCCCCTAGCCCCCCTAGCCCACCTCTCACCTCTCACCATCTCCGCACCGCAGGACGCAGGCTCACGCCATTACCATCTGCCACCAAGACAAAATTTCACACCGCGACATCCCGACACTAACTCGCACACTAACTTGTGTCATGGTCGGCCCCATTGTCACGTATTTAATTTTGCACAAAAGGAAATGTGCCAAAGGGCAGCACTTTGCAAAACTTGAATTCAGGATGAATGGTGATATTCTGACCAAAGAGATAGGAAATAAGTTGCAATGACAGTAAGATGTAAGATAGTAGCTGAAACAACAGCATTGCAAACATCTTACACTGGCAAACAGGAACTTTATGCCTGAACCTTGTCTCTTTACTCATTTTTAAGGCATTCCACATAGGAGGTTGTCCCATGAAAAGATTCACCGCTCTTTTAGTCAGTATGTCACTTGCTATGCTATCACTGCAGGGCTGTTACGGTAGGATGGCACTCACGAAGAAAGTGTACGCTGTGAACGGCGAGGTAAACGATAAATTTGTACGCAGCCTGGTAACCTGGGTCTTCATCATCGTGCCGGTCTATGGAGTGTCAGCTTTGGCGGACTTTGTTCTCTTCAACACCATCGAATTTTGGACCGGCAAAAATCCCGTTGCACAGGGTGAAAAAGATTTCAGGTATGCAGCTGGCGAAGAGACCTATGACATTCATGCGAAAAAAACCGGCACAACAGTCAACTATCTGATCACCCACCATCGTGGAGAAAGGTATTTGGACACCCTGTCAGTAGACTGGGACATTAGAACTGGCAATTCAAAGGCGACGTTTACCGATCCGACAGGAACTATCGAATACCATGCTGTTAAAGAAAAAGGTGGTGTCATTGTCACAAAGCTGGAGAAAGGGAGTCTGAGCAAATCCTCTGAAATGATCGCTCAGTACAGATAGGTAGGTCCTTGTTCCTGTCGTGTAGGTGCGCTGCCTTCAAGCTCGCCCTCCTCCGAGGGCTGCCAGCAACGCCAAGACTTCCAGGGTCATCAGGGCAGTGGTGACCCAGCCCACGAGGAGGCCCGATTTGCCAGACCCCTCCCTTTTGGGATTTATTCCGGATCGCTGTTATACCGGTAGATGCATTATTGGAACCGTCCGTTCAAAGTGTGCCCAGCCGGCAGTTGCCGTAAGCTTCGGCAGATTGCTCTTTTCCCCAAGCTCCTTCGTATGCCAAAGTTCAGTCTGCCGCCGGCGGGGCGTTTTTACTGCTCTGCCGTCATAAACCTCTTGTGAAACTGGGTTATTAAAAGGCGCGACCCTCTTAAGTTAGTTGCTATCGTTATTTTTTCCCGCCCTTTATCTGGCCTTCTTTCTGCTTTTGCGCCTCACCAACTTTCGGCTGTTGCCTTTCACCCTGATTTCGCTCCAGGCTTGTTCCACTGCGTACTTGCTCTGATCCGGGGCGTGTCGGTTGCTTGGTGTGGCTCTCGCCACCCTTTTGTCCTGATTTATTCTTGGTGTCCATGTTCGCCTCCCGTTAAGAGGGCCGCGCCAACCGCAGTACCGTTACCAATTGCCGACAGCACCAAGCACAAAGTGTGTCTGACAGCATCCACGGCACCTTGTTTCCCTTTGTCTGCCAGCTTCCCCTTCAACTATGCCTTGGATCACGCCTCAGTTCTTGCACCTTGGCGACGATCCCCTGAAACTGCTCATTGCTCAGCAGCTTTTTAGCCAGTTTGAACAGATCATGTTCCTCATCATCTGCATGCTGCCGGAACAACCGGCTCAGTACCTTTAATTTTGCCGGCCAGCGTTCATCATCCACAGCCAGACTGGTAAAGGTGCCTAATACGGTCCTGGCCACCTGATGCTCCTCATAGCTTTCGAGTACCCTTGGTCGTGACTCCTCCAGCTGCTCCAGAGCGGTGTAGAAAAACCTTTCCTCGGCTTCCATATGGTTGAGCAATTCCCGCTCCAGTTGAGCAAAAAGCACCTGTCGGGTATCAACGTCCTTACTGCTGCTCTTCGCTATTTTTTTAAAAAGGTCCCTCTGTTCTTCATGGTCCCTGCGCAGCAAGTCAAAAAGCTCTGCTTTCCCCTGAGACCTTGCGGTACCTGTCTCGCCCTGGTGGACGTGATTGCCATGCGTCTTCATTAGTATGCCCCTCCAGGGAGATGCCGATGCCTTATTTGAGCGGGACAGCCCTTGCAGCCCCAAAGCCAGCTATCTGACCGGACTCGCGCTTAAAACCTGCTGGAACTCCTCAATACCCGTGACAGCTGCCATTCTAAAAGGTGGCAGCTGTTGCAATAGTGCTGCACAGCTGCCACCACCTATTACCAAGCGTCTAGCTAAGAGTCCGTGGCCCCGGCTTGTCCGAGCCGGCGAAATCAGCCTTTGCCTCACCCTCAGCCCCGATATCACCGGCGCCGCTTTGCTTCAGGATATCAATGGCACGTTTTTTCCAGTCTGCATTATCGCAGTGTACCGAGAGCAAAATGCCACCCTCCTTGATGCGTCCTTCGTACCTTTTTGCTTCATACTCAGGTATCCCCATTCCTATCAGTGCGCCGGTCAAACCGCCGATCACGCTGCCGACTCCAATACCGGCAAGCAGCGAGACGATAGGACCTGCTGCGATGAACGGTCCGACCCCGGGTATGGCGAGGGCACCAATTCCGGTCAGCCAACCCAGCGCGCCACCAATGACTGCGCCCGTGCTAGCCCCCGCCGAAGTACCTTCGGGCACTTTGGTGTGTTTTTCGTGCGCGAAATCTTTGGTGCCCAGGTTTTCAGAGAAGAGCACGGATATATCAGTGGGGCGGAAATCGGCGTTTTTCAGCGCCTGCACCGCCTCCTCAACGTTTTGTCTGCTGCGATAGATGCCGAAAACCGCGATGTTTTTTGACATGGTAAATCTCCTTTGACCTTCCTTGACCTGCTTTAAGCCCTAGGTGGATTCTCATAGCCGCCAACACTTTCTATTTGTGAGCGGGCTTAGGTACCTTCGCGCCTTTCTCGCGGGCCTCGGAAAGCCCAATAGCGACAGCCTGCTTGGGGTTGGTAACTTATTTCTCGCTCTTTCCGCTCCTTAACTCTCCCCTTTTGAACTTATGCATTGCGTCCTCGACCGTTTCCTGAGCCTTCTTTCCATACCTCGCCATGGTATCCTCCACTGTTTCTCTTTATCCGAGGTGTTCTTTATCCCTATTGATAGGTACTGCTACCTCTGCCATGCCCTCCTCTGCCCCTTCAAGCCCAGCGATCCACACCTCTCAGATCATCCCCAAAAGCGCCAGGATGAGCAGAACCAACAGCACTAGGCCGAGCCCGCCACTTGGATAATACCCCCAGCTAGCACTGTAGGGCCAAGTAGGCAATGCACCCACCAGCAGCAGAACAATGATGATGAGCAGTATGGTTCTCATATTTTTTCCTCCCTTATGTTGTCCGGGAAAAAATCTTTTTACGCCGTGACTGAAGCACACCATCCGGGGTGTTTTTCAATCATCATATTGGCTAATTTTAATATTCTCCCATTACACCCTAGTTTGTCAATAGGCTCCTCTAGGTTGAGAACGTCGGACTGCACCACGGTTTTTCAGTGTTTCGCCGCTCCGGAGACTTCGTGCTCAAAGCTGGGTAGAATCGCCTTAATGAATGCATTTTTGATAAGCTGAATGATGATCTGCAAGGTACTGGTACGCGGCTTCTCTACCAGCCCTGAAATATTCGCCTTGGTGGCAACTTCCTGACGCGGCCTGTTTTCTAAAAGCTTGGCGACCCCCGCCTATCAGCTTCTCGTATAGCTTGTGGAAAAGTTCTTTATCCTTGTCTTTGCGCTTGTCATAAACCTTCATGTCCCGGAAAAACGGTTTGACATAACCGGAGATCTCATCATTTTTGATATGCAGTTCCGTAACGAGCGAAAAAGCTCCCGCTGCCACATCGAAATTGCCGTAGGCGCGCAGCAGGTCGTTCATCGCTGTCAGCTGGGTGTCCTCAATTTTGAGATAGAGATCGAAATCCGGCCCGGCTTTCTCAGGGCGGAATTGCGCCGAGACCGTAGTCGCACCGCTTCCCATGAACTTGGCCTTCAACCGCGCCCGCGCGGGCCCCTGAGAGAACTGATTGGAAAAGTTCCTTAGCTGGAAATCGGCGTCGGCGAGAAAAACGCGGTAGGTTTTGCCGGGCTCGTCGTTCCTCATGCCGAGGGTGCACCCGGTAAGGCTGATCTCATCGGCGCGGATCAGGATACCGGGCTCGTTGCTGACCTCCTTGGCTGCCTTTCCCACGACGGCTGCACGTTTTTTTTCGGCGCCCGCAGTGGCGGGGGAGTGGATATAATCGATGCTCATTCCCTGGATGTTCAGATCCCTCAGATGGGCAACCTTCACCTTGGGCGCATACTCGGTCTCGCCCGAGGACCGCAGGACCCCGCCGTGGATGGCGAGATTTGAGCGCGCAATGACCGGCTTGAAGTAGTCGATCGGTATCTTTTCCAACTTGAAGTTTGCCTTAGCTCCGGGATACGGCTCGGCCAGAAAATTCGCAACGCCCTCGACACTGCCGTGTCCCGTCCCGAAGATCGCAGTGTCCAGATGAAACGAAGAGGGATAGACCTTGTCCGGCACTTGAATGTTGCGGATGTTCTCTGCCAGGAGGTTCAGATGGCTTAGCACAAGGGGTTTTTTCGGATCCTGATCGATGTAGGTGAGCTTGGCGTCGTTGATGGTCAGCCGGTTTATTTTAAGCGGATAGATATCTTCCACCGCCTGCTGCCAGCCATGCTCCTTGACGGTGACGTCACTTGCCGCTTCGCTACGCAACTGAAGTAGGTTGATGTTGAGCTTCGGCTGGTCCAACTCTAACTCTGCAACGAGCCGCCCCGAGAGTATCTCACGCCAGTGGATACTCGCCTTGATAGCAGGGAACTGGGCAATGGCCGGGTCGGGATGCGCTT
>Ga0209123_1000941_pt1 | contig 32528 bp, 35 predicted proteins | sample BarGraIncu00431A_FD_184500 | JGI IMG/M metagenome (GOLD analysis project Ga0209123, IMG submission 184500) | Arctic peat soil microbial communities from Barrow, Alaska, USA - Barrow Graham LP Incubations 004-31A (SPAdes) (version 2) | ecosystem: Environmental > Terrestrial > Soil > Wetlands >... | reverse complement strand
AATTTCGTTGCAAAACACCTGTCCGACAAGTTTTATTTGGAAGGTGATCAGCGTATTTCATTAAGAGAAAAGATTTTTCGTGAAATTTACCCCGTTAGATATTGCTTAAATTAATGATTCGATATTATTTTATGGGGAATTATCTAACGGGGTGAAGCTAATATGCTCATTCATCGTGAATACACCAATGCTTTTCCGACTTCATTGATTATTTATAAAGACATGTTGGAAACAAAAAATGCAAACAAGCCTCATTTGTATGGTCAATTACTACCCGATACTTTTGAACCTTTTCCCAAGAACCCGCACCTATGCCAAATTTACCCCGTTAGATACTGCTAATTAAAGGTATCATCCCATTAGATAGGGGGTTATCTAACGGGGTGAACACAGATGGGCCGCTCCGAAGAACTTGGTACTGGCCTTCGAAACGTATTTAAATATTCAAAAGCCTACTCCGGTAGTGATAAAGTAAGCTTTATTGAAGAAGATATTTTTGTAGTAAAAATACCCTTGGGCAGTAATGATCAAATTAATGAGGTCGGAGATAAGGTCGGAGATAAGGTCGGAGATAAATTAACTGATAACCAACTAATCCCGAGTACTCGGGATGGGAACCATTTCATTAAATCCTGCAATTTCGGCAACTGATTTGGCAAAAATAATCAATATCTCAACTAGAAAAATTGAAGTAAATATTTCAAAACTAAAATCTAAAGGACTTCTGGTTAGGATTGGCTCAGATAGAGGAGGTCATTGGGAAATAATTGATAATAATTAAAAAACAGGACTCAGGCATCAATCGGGTCTGCAATATGTCTCTTCTACTCAGGCTCAGATGACAATTCATTTGAATCACCTAAATCAGGTTTCCCGAGTACTTCCCGAGGGATCGGGACAGGCAGGGACGGATCAGACATGGGATGCAACAATCCGTGTAATCCTTTTTTAAATCCGTGAAATCTAATTCGTGAAATTTGTACCTTTGTAAAAAGATTAAAATATGCTTACAAGAGAAAAGGTAAATAGAACCATTAAAAACCTACCTGATGAATTTACAATTGATGATTTAATTGATCAGTTGATTTTTGTAGAGAAAGTTGAAGAAGGGTTACTGCAGTCTGAAAAAGGGTTAGTTGTTTCAAACGAGGATGTCAAATTAATGATTGACAAATGGTCAAAATAGTCTGGACTGAATTGTCACTCATCGATTTGAAAGAAGTATTCGATTATATTGCAGAGAATTCCCAACACTATGCTTCGATAACTTCAAGCAAAATCTATCAAAGAGTTCAGCTGATAGTTGACAATCCATTTTCAGGTAGAATTGTAAACGAATTTAATGAGAAATCAATCAGAGAGTTAATCGAAGGTAATTACAGAATAATTTACAAGATAAAAACTGACAATCAGGTGGATATCCTAAGAGTATATCATTCAGCCAGATTATTAAGAAGGAGTGAAATAGACTAGATTTAATCCCTTAATAGAAAATGAGAAGGTGAGAAAAGGAGAATAACGATCGAACTGATTCGGTACGTAACTTTAGATCACTTTAAGTACTCTAGTTCACTTCTTTTAGTGTAATTCGTTTTAAATTCGTCCAATTCGTAGTTTATTAAATTCGTACCTTCTTGTAGTTCACTTAAAATCCGTGAAATTTTTTCGTTATCTTTGATAAAAATTCAACATCATGGAAACAATCATCAGAATAAAAAAAAATAAGCCCGCATTCAAAGCATTGATTCTCCTGACCAAAGAGTTGGAGAAAAATGACCATACAGCCATTTCAATAAGTGAAGGAATTAAGAAAATGGGGAAGATGGATTTAATAGCTCCAATCGGTAATCCGAACGATGCGTTTATTCTTTTTGATCAATTAAGTGATTTTCCAACCCTTGATGAATTAAGAAAACAGGCATGGCCAAAGATCTAATCATTGTTGACAGTTGTGTATTGATAAAAGCATTCAGGAAAGATATCAAAGCAATTAATGACCTTAAGGCAATTGTAGGATTTACAGCCTATTCATGTGAAAATAATTTGTTTTTTAATTGCCACATGGAACTCGCCAATTATCATCCTGCATCATTCAGAAATACTCGGGTTGGCTCGTTTCAGATATTACTGAACTTGAACTGTTAATAGGAGCCAATACTATGGCTAAAAAAGAGACCATTAAAAAAATCTTCGAAACATATTATGGAATTCCACTAAATCAATCTATTTCTGAAAAAGCAATAGAGATTATGGAAAAATATGTGAGTGGCCAACAAATCATTTCTGTGCCAGACTGCTTAATTGCTGCGACCGCGATAATTACAGGTTTTCCATTACTAACTTACAACAAAAAGGATTTCGATTTTATTGAAGGAGTGAATTTGTTTCAACAAAACTATTGATTTTAAAACATATAGGCATAATCCAATCCGTGTAATCCTTTTAAAATCCGCGTAATCTCAATACCATCGAACTATATCTTGTGTGCTTCTTGTGTGTTTCTTAAGTGTTTCTTGTGTGTTCAGCTGTGTTAACTTAACACACAAGAAACTCTTAACAAACACAAATTAATCACTTATAACAACTCCTAAACCAATGACTATCATCAGACAATCTAAAAGTAACGCACTCACCGGAATGGTAGGTGGAATCGTAATTGCTGAGAGAAATGGGAAATTACATTACCGTAGAGCGCCCCAACGCGAAGTAAAGAATTCGTGGTCGCCTAAGCAGTTACTGCACCGCCAGCGATTTAGCAAGGTAAATGAGTTTTGCAACCTGTTTAAAAAGACCCTCATTCCCCAGATATGGAATTACGAGGCCGTTATAATGAGCGGTTATGCCCTGATGAGAAAGTGAGAAAGTGAGAAAGTGAGTTGCGACGCAATATTGTCATAGAGGCAATCCGTGCAATCCTTTTAAATCCGCGCAATCTTTTTAATGTAATCCTTTTAAAAATCCGTGTAATTTTTTTCTATAATTTGCTTCCAAGTAGTTCGCATATTTACTATCTTTGTACTTCGAAACCATAAAAGCCATGAGAAAAAAGGTTAAAGAGATTATTGATATGCTCGAGGCAGATGGATGGTTTTTGAGCCGTCAAAAAGGAAGCCATAAGCAATACAAACATTCATTTAAAACTGGAACTGTTACAGTCCCCGACCATGGCAAGAACGAAGATTTGGAACATTTTTTGGTAAATTCAATTTTGAAACAAGCAGGGTTGAAATAAACCATTTTAAATAATAGAAAGCAATGGAAAAAGTAGTAGTTGATATTTATTTTACAGGGAATAATTATTGCGCCCATGCCCCTATCCTATTAGGTTGTGTGAGTACTGCTACCACTCTTTCGGATATGAAAAAGAATATAAAGGAGGCTATTGAATTTCACGTTGAAAGCAGTCTGAAAGATGGTGACCCTATTCCTGAAGTATTTCATGGGGAATATGAACTGGATTTTAAATTGTCAATTGAGGCGCTATTAAATGCTTATAGCGACGTATTTACAAAAGCTGCATTAGCTCGTATTACCGGAATTAACCAACGTCAATTATGGCATTATGCCTCTGGTATGAGAAAACCTCGCCCCATCCAACGCAAGCGAATTGAAGATGGTTTGCACCGATTAGGAAAAGAACTATTGAACATTGGGGTTTAGGCACAGTGTGAAATGGAGAAAGCGAGAAAATGAGTTGGTGGGATGGTGGACTTGGAACCCTATCCGTGCAATCCTTTTTAAATCCGTGTAATTCGTACCTACAATGACTATCATCAGACAATCTAAAAACAATGCGCTCACCGGAATGGTAGGTGGAATCGTAATTGCTGAGAGAAATGGAAAATTACATTATCGTAGAGCGCCTCAGCGGGAAGTAAAGAATTCGTGGTCGCCTAAGCAGTTACTGCATCGCCAGCGCTTTAGCAAGGTAAATGAGTTTTGCAATCTGTTTAAAAAGTCGCTCATTCCACAAATCTGGAATTACGAGGCAGTTATAATGAGCGGTTATGCCCTGTTTCTGAAAACCAACATGCCTGCCTTTGCACCCGATGGAAGTATCGGGGACGTGAAAAAGATCTTTCTCTCAACCGGTAAACTACCCTTTCCTCCCGATGTGCTGGCAAAACGATCTACAGATGATCCCAACACCATTGAAGTGATCTGGACATTAGAGCCACACATAAAAGGAGAACGCCACAGCGATGAGTTGATGGTGATAAGTGCAGCCAAAGACCATTATTCAGAGATAACGGGAACCAATATTAAAAGAGCAGGTCTGAATGGTACATTTGTATTACCTCCTCTACCCCTTGCTGCTACTCACATCTATCTGCTGTTCGCCTCCAAAGACCGCAGAGACTATTCCCCCAGCGTCTGCTTTATTCTTTAACCTCGGAGAAGCTATTTAGTGTAATTCATAGTTTAATGTAATTTAACTGTATATTTGTCTATTAATTTTTAATATGATATCACCTTCTAAAATACTTGTTACCGGCGCCGATGGTTTTATCGGTTCACACCTGACAGAAATGTTATTGGCAAAAGGGTACAAGGTAAAAGCACTTTCTCAATACAATTCATTTAATTACTGGGGTTGGTTGGAAGATATCCCCGCCAATAAAAACCTTCAGATAGTATCTGGTGACATACGTGATCCTCATTTCTGTAAGGAAATTACCAAAGATGTTGATTTGATTTTTCACCTCGCAGCATTGATCGCCATCCCTTACTCTTATGTAGCGCCCGATGCATATCTTGAAACAAATGTAAAAGGTACTCTCAATATTTGTCAGGCAGCAAAAGTGAATGGAAATATACGAGTAATACATACCTCCACTTCCGAAGTGTACGGCACTGCACAATATGTTCCCATTGATGAAAAACATCCCAAGCAGCCGCAGTCTCCCTATTCTGCTTCGAAAATAGGAGCTGATGCAATGGCATTAAGTTTTTACAATGCTTTTGATTTACCTGTTACCATTGCCCGACCATTCAATACATACGGGCCAAGACAATCTGCAAGAGCTATTATCCCTACCATTATTTGTCAAATTGCCAATGGCATCAAAGAAATTAAATTGGGAGATCTCACTCCTACCCGTGATTTTAACTTTGTAAAAGATACATGTAAAGGATTTATTGCATTGGCTGAAAATGACAGTACTATTGGGAAAGAAGTAAATATAAGTTCTAACTTTGAAATTTCAATGAAAGACACGTTGGAACTGGTTAAAAGAATCATGAAATCGGATGTGCAATTTATTATTGATGATCAGCGATTACGTCCAGGTAAATCTGAAGTATTCCGTCTATGGGGTGATAATTCATTGATAAAAGAATTAACCGGTTTTACACCTGATTACGACATTGAAAAAGGATTAACAGAAACCTGTCTATGGTTTGCCAATCCGGAAAATTTGAAGAAATATAAAGCAGCGATCTATAACGTTTAATAATGGAATCCAAATACAAAGAAATCATCAGGTTCATCCGTGAGAAATACAATACTCCAGACGGATTAATTGCCTTGCACGAACCTCGGTTTAATGGCAATGAAAAAAAATATCTCAATGAATGTATTGACACAACCTTTGTTTCCAGTGTTGGTAAATTTGTAAACCGGTTTGAAGAAATGATCGCAGAATTTACAGGAGCTAAACATGCCATAGCAGCTGTAAACGGAACAGCAGCCCTGCACATTTCATTGCTTTTGTGCGATGTAAAACCTGATGATGAAGTAATTACACAAGCTTTAAGCTTTATTGCCACTACCAATGCAATTGCCTATACAGGGGCAAAACCCATATTTATTGATGTTGACAAAGATACAATGGGCTTATCCCCAAAATCACTTGAGGCTTTTTTATTAGAAAATACCACGCAGAAAGATGGTTACTGTTTTAACAATACTTCGGGCAAAAGGATAAAAGCATGTGTCCCTATGCATACTTTTGGGCACCCATGCCGAATTGATGAAATTATTGAAATTTGTAATCGGTACAACATTGATGTGGTTGAAGATGCAGCCGAATCACTTGGCTCCTATTTCAATGGTCTACATACAGGTACCTTTGGTAAATTTGGTACCTTGAGTTTTAATGGCAATAAAACCATTACAACTGGCGGTGGAGGTATGATTTTAACCAATGATGATGCATTGGGTAAACTTGCAAAACATATCACTACTACAGCAAAAGTGCCACACCGTTGGGAATTTGTACATGATATGACTGCATACAATTATCGCTTAACTAACCTGGCTTCTGCATTGGGATGTGCACAAATGGAACAATTACCAGGCTTTCTTATACAGAAAAGAAAATTGGCAGAAGCTTATACCGCCTTCTTTAACCAATTGAATATTAAATTCCAAACTGAACCACAAAACAGTACTTCAAACTATTGGTTAAACGCCTTGATTTTGAATGACAAGGCTGAGCAAGACAGTTTTCTGGAATTTATGAATAACCACGATGTGATGGTGCGCCCTGTTTGGCAACTGATGAATCGGCTTGAAATGTATAAAGATTGCCAATGTGGATCTCTGGAAAATACAGAATGGTTAGCTGACAGGGTTGTAAATATTCCAAGCAGCGTAATCATTGATTTATGAAACGAGCCATGTATAATTCATATTCACACCAGTCGATCCCGAGTACTCGGGATTGGCAAGTACTATCTGACAAATAAAAAAACAATTATAAACAGATGAAACCTATTATCCTAATTGGCGGAGGTGGTCATTGCATATCATGTATTGATGTAATTGAGCAAACCGGATTATACCAAATTATAGGCATTCTTGATTTACCTGAAAAATTAGGAGAAAAGGTTTTAAACTACTCAATTATTGGTACCGATGATGAATTAGAGCGGTTCTTACCGGATTGCCCAAATTTTTTAATAACCGTTGGACAAATAAAATCTTCTGCATTACGTGAAAGATTATTCCAAAAAGTAAAAAAAATCGGAGGTAATCTGCCTGTAATTATTAGTCCGATCGCTTATGTAAGCAAATACGCTCATATTGAAGAGGGAACAATTGTGATGCATCATTCTTTAATTAATGCAGGGGCAATAATTGGAAAAGGATGTATTATCAACAACAAAGCTTTGATAGAGCATGAGGCTGTAATCGGTAATTTCTGTCATATTTCTACAGCTGCCATTGTCAATGGACAAGCAAATATTGGGGTTTCCTGTTTTATTGGCAGCAATTCAGTGATTGCCAACAATACCAATGTGGTTGCAAATACAATTATATCAGCCGGTTCTCAGGTTTTAAAAAATATAGAAAATCCGGGAATATACATAGGCTTGCCGTTACAAAAGATTAAATAAAAATGCATACAATTATTATAGCTGAAGCAGGTGTAAACCACAATGGTGACTATGAACTGGCAAAGAAACTGGTAGAAGCAGCAGCACATGCAGGAGCCGACTTTGTAAAATTCCAGACTTTCAAGGCAGATAAAATTGTAAGTAAGTCAGCTAAAAAAGCAGCCTATCAGGAACGCAACATCAATGATGGTGACGATTCTCAATATGCCATGCTTAAAAAACTGGAAATGCCGGAAGAATGGCATAACAAATTGATTCAGTATGCCAACGAAATAGGTATCCAATTTTTATCTACAGGATTTGATGACGAAAGCATAGATTTCCTTGACAAATTGGGTTCTCCACTTTTTAAGATTCCTTCGGGAGAAATAACCAATAAACCTTTTTTGCGTCACATTGCCGGAAAAGGGAAACCTGTTATCCTTTCAACCGGAATGGCAAGCATGTATGAAATTAAAGCAACATTGGAAGTACTTTATGAAAACGGTATCTCAAAAGAAATGATTACTGTTTTGCATTGTAATACAGAATATCCAACTCCTATGGAGGATGTAAACTTAAAGGCAATGATCACCATCAAAAATACTTTAGGTGTTAAAATTGGTTATTCCGATCATACACAAGGTATTGAGGTACCTATTGCAGCAGTGGCATTGGGTGCAACTGTAATTGAAAAACATTTCACCATAGATCGAAATCTTCCGGGGCCTGATCACAAAGCCTCTCTAGAACCCGATGAATTGAAATCCATGGTAAAGGCTATTCGAAACATTGAAAAAGCTATTTCAGGAAATGGAATAAAGGCACCCAGTCAAAGTGAGCGAAAAAACATTGTTGTTGCCCGAAAGAGTATTGTTGCTGGGTGTCATATTGATAAAGGAGAAATGTTTACAACTCAAAATCTCACTATTAAAAGACCAGGAAACGGAATTAGTCCGATGTTGTGGGATGAAATTCTGGGCCTAACTGCATCAAATGATTATGAACCGGATGATTTAATTGTAATTTAGTTGTAAAATGAAACGAATTGCCATTTTAACCAGTTCACGTGCTGACTATGGAATCTATCTTCTGCTTTTGAAAGCATTGAAAGAAGATTCAAATTTCGAATTGCATATCATTGCATTTGGAACTCATCTTTCACCTTTTCATGGCTATACCATCAATCAAATTTTAAAGGATGGCTTTGAAGTAAGTTACCGGATTGAATCCATGCTGGCGAGTGATACTCCCAATGCGATTTCAACTGCAATGGCTCTTACGTCATTGAAATTCGCTGACTTTTGGAAAGACCATCAACCTGATTTTGACCTTGTCTTTTGCCTGGGCGACCGTTACGAAATGTTCGCGGCTGTAATTGCAGGAATACCCTATGGTATTAAGTTTGCCCATCTTCATGGAGGTGAAAAGACCCTGGGTGCTATTGACAATATATTCCGTCATGCAATTACCTTAGCAAGTAAATACCATTTTGTATCATGTGAAGCACATGCCAAAAGGGTTGAAGAACTAATACAAAGCAAGGAAAATATATTTAATGTAGGTTCCCTTAGTCTCGACAACCTGAATACTATCTCCCTCTTTACCATAGAAGAGTTTCTGAATCAATTTGGAATTGATTTAAAGTACCCAACTATTTTAGTAACCGTACACCCAGAAACGGTTAATCCTGAAAATAATAGTGCGAACACCGAAGAACTATGCAGAACATTACTCAAATTAAACAAATACCAGGTGCTAATTACCTTACCCAATGCAGATACCAATGGATCAGTCATCCGCAAGCAATTACTGAAATTACCAAAAGAATCAGACAATAGAATACTATGTATTGAAAACCTTGGTACATTAGGCTATTTTTCTGCCATGCATCATTGTTCGTTTCTGATGGGCAATACTTCTAGTGGCATTATTGAAGCAGCATCGTTAGGCAAATGGGTAATTAACTTAGGTAACAGGCAACAAGGACGTCTCCAAAGTAACAATGTATTAGATGCACCTTTTAACCAGGAGATCATTCGACAACAGATCCACAAAATTGAAGAATCGCTTATTTACACCGGTGAAAATATATATTACCGCGGCAATGTTGCAAATAAGATTTGTTCTATCCTTGAAAAAATAGTATGAAGAATTTCACCAACTATACCATTCATCAGCAGGCCAGCTGTATAGAGGCACTTAAAAAACTCGATCAGGAAAAATCCAACCAAACATTGTTCGTCTTGGATGAAATGGAACGATTAATTGGAACTGTGACCGATGGCGATGTTCGACGAGGTCTGATTAAAGGTTTAAATCTTGAAACTCAGATAGCAGAATTTTGTTATCCAAACTTCAGTTTCATAAATGGTAAAATTGATGTCGCCAATATCCACCGATTAAAGAAAAAAGGCATTAAAGTATTACCCAAACTGAATAGTTTAGGACAAATTGAAAAAGTGTATGACCTCGCAAAATTAAATTCCATTCTACCACTACATGCAGTTATTATGGCAGGAGGAAAAGGTGAACGCCTTCGCCCCTTGACAGAAAAAATTCCAAAACCGATGCTACCCTTAGGCGATAAGCCAATTATAGAGCACAACATCGACCGACTGATATCTTTTGGTATTGAAACCATTACCATTTCGGTGCGTTATCTTTCCGAACAAATCATCAATTATTTTGGTAATGGATCATCCAAAGGGATTTCTATTAACTATATTGAAGAAGATGCACCTTTGGGAACCATTGGTTGCTTAGGGCAAATTAAACAAATTAAACACGATACTATCCTGGTTTTAAATTCAGATGTTTTTACTAACATTGATTTCGAAGATTTTTATCTGACTTTCGAAAAGGAAAATGCAGATATGGCCGTTGCCTCCATACCTTATTCTGTTGATATTCCTTATGCCATCATGGAATTGAACGACAACAACATTACAAGTTTCAAGGAAAAACCAAAAAATACCTATTATGCCAATGCAGGTATTTACCTGATTAAAAAGGAAAGTCTGATTCATATTCCAAAAAATTCATTCTTTAATGCCACTGATTTAATGGATGCCATTATGGCCAATGCTGGTAAATTAATTCACAGCCCCATCACTGGTTATTGGATCGACATTGGCAAACACGATGACTATAACAAGGCTAAAGAAATTATAAAACACTTAAAATAACAATATATGAACAAAAACATTCTCTGGCTAATTACTGCCAGATCAGGTTCAAAAGGTATTCCAAACAAAAACATTAAAGAGCTTAATAATACACCCTTATTGGGATATAAAATTAAAACAGCATTAGCACTTTCTCCGGCAGAAAATGTCTGGGTATCAACAGATAGCGTTGAATATGCAAATATAGCAACAGAATTTGGTGCTAAAATTCCATTTCTTCGACCTGATGAATTAGCATCAGATAATGCCTCTTCAATGGATGTAGTTCTTCACGCAATGAAATATGCAGAAAATATAGGTAAAAACTATGATTTTATTGGTTTATTAGAACCAACATCTCCTTTTGTATATTACGAGGATATTAATGATGCACTAACTAAACTTGCTGATAATAAAAATGCAAATGCAATAGTAGCTGTCAAAGAATCAAGGCCAAATACATTTTTCATACAAGAGGAAAGCCAATTTCTTGATACAATAAGTAAAAGAATGGCAGATGGCGGTTCTTTAGGCAGACAGTTTTTTAAAAAGGAAATTACACCTTCTGGGGGCTTTTATATTTCAAGGTGGAATGCGTTTTTGGAGCATAAAACATTTTATACTGAAAAGACTTTACAGTTTCTAGTGCCTGAAGAATCAACTTTAGAAATTGATGAGTTAGTTGATTTTACTTGGGCAGAATTTTTAATTAAATACAATAAAATTGATTTTAAAAGACTATTTAAATGAAAAAGACAGGACAAGAGCTTTGGAAAAAAGCCAAAAGTATAATTCCAACAGGGAACCAATTATTATCAAAACGAAGTGAACGTTTCTTGCCAGAAAACTGGCCATCATATTACAAAGAAGCTAAAGATTGTAGAATTTGGGATTTAGATGATAATGTATACTTCGATTTTGCACAAATGGGTGTGGGATCATGTGTTCTTGGATATGCGAACGATGAAGTTAACACTGCTGTTATTGAAGCGATTACTAAAGGTTCTATGTCATCATTAAACTCTTATGAAGAAGTTCAATTAGCCGAAAAACTTATTGAACTTCATCCTTGGGCCGATATGGCTAGGTTTGCAAGAACTGGTGGTGAAGCATGTGCTATTGGCGTTCGTATTGCACGTGCAGCTTCTGGAAAAGATAAAGTTGCTTTTTGCGGTTATCATGGTTGGCACGATTGGTATATTTCGTCAAATATTGGAGATACTACTAATCTTGATGAACAATTACTTCCAGGTCTTAAACCCGCCGGAGTACCAAGACAATTGAAACATTGTTCATTACCTTTCTATTACAATAATATTGAATCTCTAAAAAAAGTCATTTCTGAGAATAATGATATTGGGGTAATAATTATGGAGCCTCAGCGAAACGAAAATCCAAAAGATAATTTTTTACAAGAAGTAAAGAGTATTGCCAGGGAAATTGGAGCTGTCTTGATATTTGATGAAGTAACATCTGGGTTTAGAATGAATAATGGTGGCATCCATTTAACTTACAATGTGGAACCCGATATCGCTATATTTGGTAAAGCATTAGGTAATGGATTTCCAATTTCAGCAATTATTGGTCGCCGGGAAGTTATGGAAGCTGCAGAGACATCTTTTATAAGTTCTACATTTTGGACTGAGCGTATTGGATTCACTGCTGCATTAAAAATGCTTGAAATTTTCAAACGTGATAAAGTTTATTTGAACTTATTGAAGTTTGGTAATCAGATAAATGAGGTATGGATAAACGCAGCTAGGAAGGCCGGGCTAGATATTCATATCTCAGGGATTCCGCAACTAACTCATATTACTTTTAAAAATCCACTTCCTATGGAATCACAAACATTCTACACTCAGGAAATGTTGAAACGCGGTTATTTGTTAGGCGCATCAATTTATCCAACAAATGCATACAGCGTATCAATAATTGAAAATTTTGGGATACACACAGCCGAAGTATTTATGTTGTTGTCAAAACATTTAGAAAACGGAACTTTAATAGCTAAACTTGAAGGACCAGTGATTGAAACAGGATTCAAAAGATTAAATTAAAATGCTTAAAGATAAAGTTGTTGTAATCACTGGTGGTGCCGGTTTATTGGGTCAGGAATTTGCAAAATCAGTACTGGAGAAAAATGGGATACCTATAATTGCAGATTTCAATGAAGATAGAGGGCTTGAAACTACTAATGTCCTCCAGAATCTTTTTCCGCATGGTATTGTTGAATTTAAAGCATTGGATATAAATAATAAGGCATCAATCCTTCAATTAATTGTCAACCTAAATCAAAAATACGGACACATAGATGCATTAGTAAACAATGCTTACCCACGAAATAAAAACTACGGGAGAAAGTTTGAAGATGTAACTTATAAGGATTTTTGTGAAAATATAAACATCAACCTTGGTGGTTATTTCCTGACTTCTCAACAATTCTTAAACTACTTCTGCAAACAAGGTTGTGGTAACATTATTAATATTTCATCAATCTATGGCGTAATAGCTCCACGTTTTGAAATATACGAAAATACACAGATGACAATGCCAGTTGAATATGCAGTTATAAAGTCAGCGTTAATTCATTTGACCAAGTACATGGCAAAATATTACAGAGGGAAGAATATACGTGTCAATGCGATTAGTCTTGGTGGCCTTTTTGATAAACAACCAATTACTTTTCTTGAATCCTACAAATCTTTTTGCTTAAATAAAGGAATGCTAGACAAATCAGACATAAACGGAACGCTGGTTTATTTACTTTCTGATTTATCTCAATTTGTGAATGGGCAGAATATTATTGTTGATGATGGTTTTACGTTATGAAAAAAAAAATTATTTACATAAATTACACAGTACTTTCAGAGAAATTACTCAATGATTTTTATATATCAAATTTAATAAATAATGGTTTCGTTGTTGAATACTGGGATATTAGTTTGCTGGTTTTTAAAAAGATTCAAGCAACTCCCCTTTTAGGTGCTTATATATTTGAAATACATAACTATAGTAAACTTGAAGAAAAAATTGCTAATGAAAAAAGTGAAAATACAATTTACATAATAATGAACACTTATGAGAGACGTGTTGTAAAATTGTTTAAATTACTTGAAAAATACAGTTGCCATTTAGCTTTTTTTGCTAGAGGTGCATTACCAAATAATTCTTCTGATTTAAAGTTTCCCTTAAGTAAAATATTAAAAGTATTTAATCCAAAACTATTGTATTATTATTTACAAAATAATTATGCAGCTTATTTAAAAATATCCGGTCGAATTAAACATTTTGATTTAGTTTTTAATGCTGGAAATATGGGATGCCAAACAATTGGACAAGGATCTCAAGTTGATATTGACAATTCGGAAATTATTAATGTAAATTCATTTGATTTTGATTCTTATCGAATTACTTCAAATTGTGAAAATTTAATTAAAGGCAGATATTGCCTTTTTTTAGATGAATATCTTCCATTTCACCCAGATTTTGAATTATTAGGAATTAAAACAGTAGAATCTGAAAAGTATTATAATTCTTTAAATAAGTTCTTTGATAAAATAGAAAATAAGTTTTGTATCAAGGTTGTAATAGCAGCTCATCCAAAGGCTGATAAATACAAAACGAGTAATTTTTTTTATGAAAGAGAGGTCTATTTTGATAGAACCGCAATGCTTACAAAATATTCAGAATTTACTATTGCCCATTGCTCAACATCGGTTTCTTTTTCTGTTTTAAATAATAAACCAATTTGGTTTCTATATTCTAATCCTATACAACTTATAATGCCTAATTACTTTCGTTTTATTTTAAACTTTTCAGAAGTTTTAAGCGGATTAATTGTCAATATAGACAATTATGAGTTATCCAATTTATATATACCCCAAATTAATTCTAATAAATATTCAAATTATAAGTACAATTATTTAACTTCAGAAAGTAGTGAAAATCGCAATTCATCAGATATATTTCTCGAGGTTATAACTAATCTATAAATATGAAATTAAAAACAAATAGTTAATTGAGATATTTATTCTTTAAAATATTTGTGCTAAATATAATTGTAGCCTTTTTTATAAATTTCACCTATAAAGATTTTCAATTAATATGGGATTAATTTTAATGTACTTTCCTGGAAAAATAGGTTGTTTCCTAAGAAAACTTTATTATTATAAAAAATTATTTAACCACTGGGATTTTGTAATATTAAATAAGGTTTTGATTATAGGTGTTGAAAACATAATTATTGGAAAGGGTTTTTATGCAGCCCAAGGTGTTCGATTAATGTCTTTTGAAAAGGGTAAAATTATTATTGGAAAAAATGTTTCATTTAATTTTGATTGTTACCTAAGTTCCCTCAAAGGGCAAGTAATTATTGGAGACAATGTTTTATTTGGTCCCTTTGTTACAATTATAAATGATAATCATAATTTCAAAAAAGAGCAACTAATCAGGGATCAAAGTTTGGATTCAAAAGATATAATAATCGGAAATGATGTTTGGGTTGGAGCACGAGTAGTCATTCTTGCAGGTACGACAATTGGGGATGGTGCTGTTATCGCAGCAGGAGCTGTAGTAACAAAAGATGTTGAGTCATATACTGTTGTTGGTGGAGTTCCGGCAAGAAAAATAAAAGACCGCACATAATGAGGAATTCTTACATAAAAAATTACTTCAAAATTTATATATGGCAGGGAGTGTCACTTATTTTGAACTTCTTTTCCATGTTCATTGTCGTTCCTTACCTTACTTCTGAACCAGTAATATATGGTATTTATACAGTATGTATTTCATTTTCTATTTTTCTGGCTTATGCTGATTTAGGATTTATGGGCGCCGGCCAAAAATATGCAGCTGAATATTTTGCTAAGGAGGAACGTGGGAAAGAGATTAAAGTTATTGGATTTACTAATTTCATCTTATTAATTTTTTTACTTTTATTTTCCATTGGCTTCTTTATTTTAAGTTTTCATCCTACGTTTCTAATAAAAGACCTTTTACCTGGCAAGGAGGAAGCTATTGCTTCCTCCTTATTTCTAATTTTAGCATTATTTACACCAGTTACTTTATTGCAACGTTTGTTGCAAATGATTTTTGGAATACGTTTAGAAGATTACATTATTCAACGTACCAACATCTTTGCCAGTCTTGTAAAAATACTTTCTGTTTTGTGGTTTTTTAGAAATGGTGAATACAATATCATCGGCTATTTTCTATTCACGCAAATAGTCAATCTTCTAGCATCATTATTAACATTACTTATTGCAAGAAAAAGATATGATTATGATTTTAAAGCTCTTATAAAGTCATTACATTTTAATAAAAAGGTATACTATAAAACAAAGACACTTGCATTCACAAGTTTATATCTAACTTTTACATGGATACTTTATTACGAATTAGATCCTGCCGCTATCGGGAAATTACTAGGAGCCAAACCAGTTGCCATTTTTGCCATTGGCTTGACTATTTTATCCTTCTTTAGAAGTATTGTAGGTATTCTATTTTCTCCATTTAATGCAAGGTTTAATCACTTTATTGGAAATCATGATGAACTTGGGCTTAAATCATTTTTTACTACAGTAACTACCTTAGTTACCCCACTGATTGTTATTCCAATAATCACAATCAGCTTAATGGCAAAACCAATAGTATTAAGTTGGGTCGGGGTACAATATTATGAAGCCATAACTATTGCTCGATTTCTAATTCTTTGTAATGTATACGCCTTCATAACTTATCCTTCTGCGTTATTATTAATGGCACAGGAAAGAATTAAAGAAATGTACCTTGTGAATACACTTATTCCTTTAATTTATTGGACAGGAATAGCTCTTACCTACAAAATATTTGGATTAAACGTTTTTGCATTTTTTAAGTTTATAGCTTTTACTATTAGTGCTATATTTTATTTCTTTATCCTTAAACGATACTTGAATTTATCCTTTAGACAATCCTTCCAACGTTACATTCGACCAATATTAATTCCAGTCATATTTCTATTTGCAATAGCATTTTTCATAAAGGATTATTTACCTTTGGAGAAATCACAAATGAACCTTTTAATAACTGCTTTAGTTACTGTATTTATGATTATTACATCTTTTTTATTGGTTTACTGTTCTTCTTCTTACTTTAGAAATCAGTCAAGAAATATTTTGGCCATCATGAAGTCAGAATAAATAATAATACATAAAAAAAACGAATTAATGACATTTTCAAATCGAATTCTAATTACAGGCGGTTCTGGTTTTATAGGCATGCATTTATTAAATAAGCTGTTAATAGATTCATATCAAATAGCTTGTATTGATTTATTCTATAATCAGGCTTATATTAAAAAATACGGGAATAGGGTTCAATTATTTACTGGGGATCTATTGGATAAAAATTTCTTAAACTCGTGTATGGTTGATTTTGCACCAAACTATGTCTACCACTTAGCTGGTTCAAAAAGCAGGACCAATACTATATCTGAATTTAAAACTTCCAACGAGATTAACTACTTAGGAACACTTAATCTTTTTGAATCACTTTTGGCATGTCCAGATCTTAAATTAGTTACCATATTAGGAACGATTGAAGAATATGGAAATACTGATTCTCCATTTATTGAAAATTCCCGAGAATTACCGAATTCTGCTTATGGTTTAAGTAAATTATCAGCGACAAAACTTGCAATGATATTTAACCAACAATTCAAATTTCCTGTTGTTGTTATGCGACCTTCAATAGTGTTCGGTCCTAATCAAGGTATAGACATGTTTATTCCGGCTTTGATAAAAGCCCTTTTAACAAATCATAATTTCAAAATGACAGAAGGCTACCAACTCAGAGATTTCATTTATATTGAAGACCTAACCGATGCGTTAATCAAAGTTTTAATTTGTAACGGATTGGAAGGTGAAATTATCAATATTGCATCAGGTTTTTCAATTAAAATAAAAGACATTGCCCTTCAAATTGCTGGTCTCATTAAAAATACAGATAATTTAAAATTTGGCGAATTACCGTATCGGGATTCGGAAATTATGGAATATGCTGTTGACATTTTTAAAGCTTCTAAACTTCTACAATGGCATCCTAAAATTAAACTGAGTGATGGATTAAAAAAAACCATTGAATTCTATCAAAAGGATTTAAAAGATGAAACCTAATATTCTATATTATTCTGATTATCGCGTATTTGCAGGTTGTGAAAACATGATCTCCAACTTTTTAAATGATAAAGGCTTACAAAATTATTTTTCATTAACATTTGCTTATAATTTTTCTGATAAGTATGAACAAGGCTTAAACTCTCGTGTCTTAAATAATGGATATCAAAAGATTCCGCTTACAATTTTGAGCCAATTAGACTATAAAAAGCCAATAATTTGTACTTTATTTGGGTCCATCGCACACAAAGTCTTCTTCGCCTTTTATATTCCCTTATATAAATACTTTTCTATATTGATCAATACGATTATTTTATTCAGATTATTCAAAAGATACAAGATCGATATCTTGCATATTAATAATGGTGGTTACCCTGCGGCAAACTCCTGTTATTCTGCTGTAATAGCTGGGAGGTTAGCAGGAATATCAAAAATAATTTATGTGGTTAACAATATTGCTGAGAACTATGTACATCCATTCCGATGGTTTGACTATCCTATTGACTTTTTAATTAAAAATTGGGTCACTGTCTTTATTACTGGTTCGGAAAATGCAGGAAAAAGATTAAAAAATGTTCTACGTCTGGATAATAAAAAGCTTCAAACAATAAATAACGGCATTCAAAAAAGAGAAATCACCTTATCGAAAGAGAAATTTAAAGAAAAGTATTCAATCCCTCCAAAAAAAATTGTTGCATCAGTTATAGCTAATCTAGAAAAACGAAAAGGACATATTTTTCTTCTAGAAGCAATATTACAAATCAAAAAGCAATTTCATAATAGCCTAAATCTATTATTTATAATTGAGGGTACTGGTGCGGAAAAAAGTAATCTGAAAAACTATATTTTGGAATACGAATTAACAGACCTGGTAATTATGATTGATTACATTCCTGATATTTTCAATTTATTAAATGTTTCTGATTTTGTTATTTTACCTTCTATTGCAAACGAAGATTTTCCTAATATTGTTATCGAAGCAATGAGTTTGGGAAAACCAGTTATAGGCACAAGCATCGCTGGAATACCAGAACAGATTGAAAACAATAAAACTGGGTTAATAGTGAAACCTCAAAATCCTGAAGAATTAAAACAAGCCATAATTAGATTAGCTTTAGATTCAAATTTGCTTCAACAATTTTCCACAGCGGCAATAAAAAAATTTGATTCATCTTTTGAGAAATCAATAAGTGTTCAAAAATATATTAATTTATATAAATCTATTCTTTAAAATTATACGATAATGAAAGTAGTTATTCTTTGTGGTGGACAAGGTACTCGCATAAGAGACGTTGCTGACAACATACCTAAACCAATGATACCACTGGGAGGTGAACCTATATTGTGGCATATTATGAAGTATTATGCGTCTTTTGGCTATAAGGAATTCATATTATGCCTTGGGTACCGAGGCAAAGAAATCAAAGATTATTTTTTAAACTATGAATACGCTACAACTGATTATACTATAACTTTAGGTAATAAGGATTCAATAGTTTTTCACAATAAACACAATGAACAAGATTGGAAAATAACATTTGCAGAAACAGGATTGAATTCCATGACTGGCGCAAGAATAAAAAGGATTAAGAAATATATACAACCTGGGGAAGCTTTTTTTCTTACTTACGGAGATGGAGTTTCTGATGTAGATATAAATAAACTATACAACTTTCATAAGTCTAATGGCAAAACACTGACATTAACGGGAGTAAGGCCTCCTGGTAGATTTGGCGAGATTTTGGTTGACAATAAAGGAGCTATTACTGAATTTTCAGAAAAGCCACAAGCAACAGAAGGACGTATAAACGGGGGATTTTTTGTTTGCGAATATTCCCTCTTCGATTTTTTAAATGACGAAGAAAATTTGATCTTTGAAGGAGAACCAATGAAAAAACTTGTCCATGAAAAAGAAATAATGCAATTTAATCATGATGGTTTCTGGCAGCCGATGGATACATTCCGGGAATATACTTTATTGAATTCACTATTAACTAATAACAAAGCTCCATGGAAAATATGGTAAATTACAACCCATTTTTTAAAAATAAACGCATCTTAATTACAGGTGATACTGGCTTTAAAGGTTCTTGGTTAGCATTTTGGCTTCATCTTATGGAAGCGGATGTTTTAGGATTTTCACTGCCACCATTAGTTCATGAAGATCATTATAATTTACTTGATCTTGGAAAATTAATAAAACATATTGATGGCAATATTCTTGACTCCAAAGCAGTTTTAAAAGAAATTAAAGAATTTCAACCTGAAATTGTATTTCATTTGGCTGCACAAGCATTGGTTCGATTTTCCTATGATGAACCTAAACTTACCTTTGACACAAATGTAGGAGGTTCAGTAAACATTCTCGAAGCCATAAGAAAAACGGAATCAGTAAGAGCTTTAATTTATGTTACCAGTGATAAGTGTTATAAAAATAAAGAATGGATCTGGGGTTATCGTGAAAACGATGAACTTGGTGGTCATGATCCATATAGTGCATCTAAAGCAGCAGCAGAAATTGTCATTTCCTCATACATAAACTCGTTTTTTAATCAAAATCCAAATATTGGCATTGCAAGTGTAAGGGCAGGCAATGTAATAGGTGGGGGCGATTGGTCTAACGATAGAATTATTCCAGATTGCATTCGTTCTATTATGACAAATAAAGCCATTGAAATTCGTAATCCATTCGCAATTCGCCCATGGCAACATGTGTTAGAACCACTTTCTGGTTATCTAAAATTAGCTGAAAATTTATATAAAGAACCTAAATTATATACAGGCTCTTGGAATTTTGGCCCATCAAGCAATTCAATTAAAACAGTAAATGAATTGAGCAAAACTGTTGTTGATTGTTTTGGTCAGGGAATAGTTACAGTTTCTGAAGCAGAACAAAAAAAACATGAAGCAGGTTTACTTTTACTAAATTGTGATAAAGCAAATCAAAAACTAAATTGGACACCTAAGTGGAATTTTATTGAAACTGTATCAATAACTATAGATTGGTATAAAAAACATCTATCTGGAGTTGATTCTCGGACAATTACAACGGAAAATATCCAAAGATATATTAATGAATAATCATTAGATTAAATATTCCGAATTTTCAAATTAAATTCTTTCATAAAGTTATAAATTATGCATCTCATTAGTGTTGTTTTAACTACTTACAATAGAGCAAATATAGTTGGGCAAACTATCCAGTCTATACTTAATCAATCTTACCAAAATTTTGAATTACTAATAGTGGATGATGGTTCATCCGATAATACGGAAGAAGTAATAAATTTATTTATAGATAACCGAATAAAATACATTAAATCCGATAATTGGGGTGGTCCTGCAAAACCAAGAAATATAGGTATTAAAAATGCAATTGGTGAATATATTGCCTTTTGTGATGATGATGACATCTGGATAAATAATAAACTCGAGTTACAAATTGAAATAATTAATAAGACAAACTGTGATCTAGTGAGTTCAAATATGTTTTATTTTGAGAATGACATAACAAATACAAAAGGGGTATCTCTGAATAGAAAAGTTAGGAATCTTAAAGATTTCATAAATGAAAATCAAATTAATACGTCAACTGTAATCGTAAGAAATTCAAAAGATGTGATTTTCAATGAGGATAAAAATCTTATTTCAATTGAGGATTATGCACTATGGTTAGACTTATATTTAAAGGGTATGCATTTTGAATTTATAAAAGTCCCACTCATATATTATCGCCAGTGGCAACATAATATTACAAAAACAAATAGTGAAAAAAATCATTTAAGACTTATCTATCTTTTTACTTTAATTTTAATTAACAATACAAATTTATCAATAAAACGCATAATTGCTACAAAAATTGGATTAAACTATTTAAAATTTATCTTTAAATTCAAAAAGAAGAGGTGATTTTATTTAATTCAGATAATATTTAATGTTAAAATTTAAAATTACTTTCACCTAAAATGAATACTTCAAAATGAAAATAATTAGCGAAAGTAAATATGCAATATTTTGGTTTTTATTATTTTATGTCACAATATCACCAATTTTAGATACTATACTGACTTTAAAATTTTTGGGAATATCATTCTTTATTCTAGTAATACCAATTTCGTTAATTCTAATTTTAATTCTAAAAAATACAGAGATTTTTAAAATTGAAATTAAAGGTTATTTTTTAATTCTATTATTATTACTATCTATTTCTTTCATACGTTATTTATCTTATGATGAAAGCATCATAAATAATCTTATTCAAAATAATTTCATTTTATTATTCCCCTTATATTTTATTCTGTTTAAACATCTTAATTTTAATGAATCTTCAAAGAAAACAATAAATATTATACTAATCTCCATTTTAGTAATCCAAACCTTAAACTCATTATTTTATTTATTAAACCTTCCATGTATAAATATTAATTACGAGGATATAATAGACGTTGATAATTTTGATATACGTTTTAGAGGAATATTGGGAGGGTCTAATACTCAATCTAACTTTATTGCATTAATAGTTATGATTCTTATATTGGGAAATTCAAAAAAAGGTCTATTATTTTTATTTTGTATTTCAACTCTAGGGTTAGTTTGTATTATACCTTGTGGTTCACGTGGTCCAATTTTATTTTTATTAATTATCCTGGTAATTGCATTTTTGAAAAATCAGAATGTTAATATTATTTCAAAAATTATCGTTTTAATTTTATTTATTTTTATTTTGTCTTTTATATACAATTTATTAGTAAAATCATTTCCATTTATAGATAATGTTATATCAAATTTTACGGGTAGAGCTCAAAATTTTGTTGTTGAAGGAGATGAAACCAGAAATGAAAAATATAAAATAGGCTATGATATCATAACTTCAAATTTTTCTTACATCATAATTGGTTCTCCAACGAAATTACAAAATAAAGGCTTGGTTACTTTTAGTGACAATGGGTTCCTGCATTTAATTTTAAGTTCCGGTCTAATTCTAAATGTAATTTTATTAATATATATAACGAACATATCCAAATTATTCGTAAAATCTATCATTGCAAATTACAAAATCATTTTATACATAACAATTGTTTGTTTAATGTTATTTTTAAATAATGCAGTATTATGGTTTGCCTGGACATTCTATTTAGCTTTTGGTTATTGGTATATATATAGAGATATTCAATCTGATATTGCTAAAACTTAATTGAAAATATTGAAAATATTAATTTCTACAATGAGAAATTCTTATTATTATCAAATCTATTACTATTTAAATAAGTATTAAAATAGTATATACCATGTTCATTTAAGAATATTAAGTCACGAGAAATTAATTTAATGATGTTTACAAAAAAAATAGGTTTATATACAGAGGCTACTTATAGTAGCAAATTTAATTCTATACATTCAAGTGATATTTTTTTACTCTTCATAAGGCAAGCTTTTCCTAAAAACGAAATACATCTTATTGGTAGATATTTTAAGGATAATAAAGAGGGAAAATACAAATTGCAACCTGGCAAAGAACATTTTTCCAAATTAAGCTATTATAAGAATATTGCAAAATTAATAATGCAATTTCCTTATTACATATTTATTAATTATCAAGTAATAAAATTTTATATTAAAAAAATTGATCATCTATTGATTGCAGTACCTAGTCCATTATCATTATATTTAGTATATCTCGCAAAAAAAAACAACAAAACAATTTCAATATTCATAAGACAAGAAACAGTAGAATTAATAAGGCATCGCTATCCAAAATCAAAATTACCATTAATTACTGCTCTATTTTTAGAGAAGCTACTTACAATTTTTTTGAAACGAAATCAAAATATTCCTGTTTTTACCTTTGGCACTATGATAACAGAAAAATATAAAAAAATTACATCAAATGTCATTCCTATTGCCGATACCCGTTATAGCTTAAATGATATAATTTCAGAATCAGACATAAAACGAATTGATTGGCAATGTCAAATTAAATTAATCTTTGTTGGTCGAATTGAAAAAGCTAAAGGAATTGAAAATCTTTTGGAGACTTTAAAAAGAATTAAAGAATATAATTTTCATCTTACTATTGTAGGTGATGGCAATTTCAAATCAGAATATTCAGCTCTTACAAAAAAATTAGAGATAAATAACAATGTATCTTTTACAGGTTTTATCCCTTATGGAGAAAATCTTTTAAGTATCATAAAAGAACATGATATTTTCATTTTACCAAGTCTAAGCGAGGGATTACCTCAGGTAATCTTAGAAGCAATGGCTTGTGGTATTTTAGTTTTGGCAAGCAATGTTGGAGGTATTCCATTGATAGTAAAAAATGGTTTTAATGGATTCACCTTTAATCCAAATTCTGATACTGAATTAAAAGAGATTATTTTAAATCTTAAGGAATCAAAATTTGATAATTTATTAATTTGCAGAGAAGCATTAAAAACAGCTTCACAATACAGTAGTGAATCTCAGATAAGCATACTTTTAAATAATATGGATTATTAATTTTGATAACTATATTTAATAAATATTTATTAAATATTTATTATCATAACTGAAATAAAATGATTTACCTAAATATTCAACTAAACCAATATAATGAATATATATTATGACAATATAATATTTTCTCTTCAAAAATCAGGAGGCATATCGGTGGTTTGGTTCGAATTGCTTCAAAGAATATTAAACGATTCAGAACTTAATGTTAAATTTTTAGATTTCCCCAATAATAATATTTTCAGAAAAAGATTGATAATTTCACCTGAGAAGATACTTAAAAATCATTTTAATAACTATCCAATCAAATTACAAAGGTTTTTGAATCCAAACTATCAAAATGAGCAAAATATATTTCATTCGAGTTATTATCGAACTAATAAAAATCCAAATAGTATAAATATAACAACAGTACACGATTTTACTTATGAAAATTTTTATAATGGGTTTGGGAAGGTGATCCACCACTTTCAAAAAATACAGGCAATTAAAAACTCTAAACAAATAATATGTGTATCTAATAATACGAAAGAGGATTTATTAAGATTTAATCCAAAGTTTAATCAAAATAATATACGAGTTATTTATAATGGTGTAGATAATATCTATCAACCTATTTTCAAAAAGATTAATTCTGATCTCAAAAAATGGTTTGATTATGCTCCAGGTGAATTTATACTTTATGTTGGTGATAGAAATGACATCTATAAAAATTTCAAAATTGCGGTAAGAGGGTGTAAGTTAGTAAATTTACCATTGGTTATGGTTGGAGGAGGCTTTTTAAGCAAAGGTGAGAAATTATATTTAAGTGAAAAACTAGGATTAAATAGATATTCAGAACTTCAGGGAATTAACAATGAACAATTAAATATATTGTATAACCATGCACTTTGTTTATTATATCCCTCTATTTCAGAAGGGTTTGGAATTCCTATCATAGAAGCGCAAAGAGCGGGATGCCCTGTAATCAGTACAAACTATTCATCAATCCCAGAAGTAGCAGGAAAGGGAGCAATTCTTTTAAACAAAGTGACAGAATATCATATTGCAGATATGATAAAACTAATCAAAAGGGATTCAACCCTGGTTGCTAAACTCAGGCAAGAAGGGTTTGAAAATTCACAACGTTTTTCTTGGGATAAATGCTACGAACAAACCAAGATACTTTACAAAGAAGTTTACGAAGAATATTTTAGTTAATATGAAAATCTCCATTATCACCGCCACCTATAATAGCTCAGCAACTATTGATGGGTGCATAGCTTCGGTTAATAAACAAACTTACCAAAACATTGAACATATCATAATTGATGGTGATTCATCCGATAAAACATTAGAAGTAGTCAGAAATACTCCAAGTAGAATAACCCACATAATTTCAGAACCCGACAAGGGAATATATGACGCTATGAATAAAGGTATAGCCATAGCTACAGGCGATATCATTGGCATTTTAAACTCAGATGATTTTTTGGCTTCAGATGATATTCTGGAATTGATTTCAAAATCATTTGAAAAGGAAAACTGTGATGCCATATTTGGTAATCTTGACTTTGTAGCTTCCAATGATACTGCGCGAATAATTAGGAAGTGGAAAAGTTCATCATTCGAGAAGGGTAGTTTTGCTAAAGGTTGGCATTCGCCTCATCCTACATTTTACGTAAAGCGAGAAATCTACGAAAAATATGGAACGTTTGATATTTCGTTGAATGTTTCCGCTGATTTTGAAATCATGTTACGATTCTTAGAACGTTACAAGATTAAAGCTCATTATTTAGACCGGATCATAGTGAAAATGCGATATGGAGGTGAAAGTACCGGTTCATTAAGAAAAATACTAAGAGGAAATTTCAATATAAAGAAAGCTTTCAAAAAAAATGGCATAAAAGTTTCTCCATTTTATCCATTTATCAGATTAATCCCAAAACTTAAAGAATTTATAATTAAATAAAATGGCAAACATTACCCTCATTGGTGCTTCAGGCTTTGTTGGCACTCGTTTAATTGGTCAACTTGGGTCAACAAATTGTCAAAATATCGATAAAAATCAATCAGTTAAATATCCTGAAATAACCATTATTCAGAATATTCTTGGAAAAAATATGGAAACCTCAATACCTCCACAAACTCAAACTATTGTTTTATTAGCAGCTGAACATCGAGATGATGTCTCACCTACTTCACTTTATTACGATGTGAATTTTCAAGGCACATGTAATGTTTTAGAAGCCATGACTCAAAAGGGAATTAATAATATAGTTTTCACCAGTTCAGTCGCTGTATTTGGCCTTAACAAAATGAATCCCAACGAATCCCATTCTATTGATCCTTTCAATCATTATGGCAAAAGCAAATTTCAAGCAGAAGAAGCATTAAGAGAATGGTATCAGAAAGATTCAGAAAACCGTTCATTAACTATCATTCGGCCAACTGTAATATTTGGAGAGCGCAACAGGGGAAATGTATATAACCTGCTAAAACAAATCGCTTCTGGTAAGTTCATGATGGTTGGTAAAGGCACCAACAAAAAGTCTATGGCCTATGTTGGAAATATTGTAGCTTTTATCCAATATTTAATTGAAACCCAAAAACCTGGCTATCGTTTATTTAATTACATCGACAAACCAGATACCAATATGAACGAGCTTGTCGTTCAAGTTGAGAAAAGCCTCCATAAAAAATTATCAGCGGTTCGTCTGCCTTATTGGTTGGGTTATTTGGGAGGAATGAGTTTTGATCTTTTGGCAAAATTAACTGGAAAGAAATTCTCGGTAAGTGCAGTGCGTGTTAAGAAGTTCTGCGCTACCACTCAATTTGATGCCACAGCTGCGCACAATTCTGGTTTTAAAGCGCCATTTACACTTTCAGAAGGTCTTCACCGCACCTTGCATTATGAGTTTATGGATAAGGAAAAAGATGAAGTGATTTTTGAATCAGAATAAATAAAACTCCGAACTAAAAATAAAAAGGGTTTCAACTAATTGAAGTAGAATAAATACTTTTTTATTAATCACGAAAATGTCATTTTCTTTCGCTACTTTTATTTACATAACATTAAATCTAAAAGTTACATTCATACTTCCAAGACTATCGCAAAGTATACTGCTGCCATTTTAAAAAATGCGGAATAGATTACGATATTTTAGTATTGATATTCAGCACTTTAAAACTCGCAAGGATGCACCGCAACATTGTGAAAATTCAAATATATTGCAGTATCAATTTACGAGGAATATCAGCTAAATTATTGATTTACAGCTATAGGTCTTGGAAGTCTGACATTGTAATTCTTCCATCAATTAAAAAGTAATACTGACATTTTTTCTCAATTATACTCACCTATGCAAATCAAAAAAGCTCTTATTACCGCTGCAGGTTCCGATCAGCGAAAAATGGCCATTCAAACCCTTGTCGATCGCAACGGTAACCGTAAAACTGTGCTTGAATTACTGATTGAAGAATGCCGTCAAGCAGGTATTGAAGAAATAGGGGTGGTCATTCATCCAGGGGATTTGAAGATTTATTCAGATTTAGTGGCTGGTGATCAAGGGATTCATTTTATTGAACAGGATAAGCAATTAGGCTATGGATATGCTATCCTTTGTGCAGATTGGTTTATTGGCAATGAATATTTTTTACACCTGGTTGGTGATCATTTGTATGTTAACCGAACTGAAGTACCCTGTGCCCGTCATTTGGTAGAAGTTGCAAAACTAAATAAATGTTCAGTTTCAGCAGTTACTCCTACCAGAGAAAACCTAATCCCCAATTACGGTACCATCGGAGGCAAACGTGTGCATCCAACCAACGATTTATACCTGATTGATAAAGTCATTGAAAAACCCACTCCTACCTTAGCCGAACAGAAATTAATTGTACCTGGGTTAAGGACTGGCTATTACTTGTGTTTTTTTGGCATGCATGTTTTATCTCCATCAGTTATGACTATTCTGGCACAAAACTTAGCGGCTTCAAACGGAAATAGAATTAACTTAACGGATGCTTTGAATATAATGGCTCAAAAAGAACAATACATGGCTCTGGAAAAGAATGACTGGAGATTTGATATAGGCTCACGTTATGGTCTTTTGAAAGCACAACTTGCTTTGGCATTAAGTGGTAGCGATCGTGACCAGGTAATGTCTGAACTTCTGGAGTTTTTTGCCATGCGAAACATGAATTCAGGAGAATAATAAAATCATGAGCCAGCTAATTACGATTATCAGTTCAACAGATCCTAAAGTTAAGAATCAATCACTGGATGAATGCTGTAACGGCGCTTCTATTGAAAAACTATTGGAAGAAGCAAAAGAGCTTGAACAATACAGGAAAGAAGAAACTAATCTATACAATAAAGTAAGAGCCCTTTTTTTTCTATATGCCATCCATCGTTTTTATATCCCTCTAGGGAAGAATTTGGGCTCTGAAGGGATTATTCCATATGAGGCTTTTGAACACTTGCTCAACCGTAGGTTTGAAGAAGCCATTGATCTTTTTCTAAAAGTTCAGGAGTTAAATGGAGCCAATGAAGGCATATCAAGTGGATTGGCAGATGCCTATCACCAACTTGCATTTCAAACTTTGGCCGACCAAGTCAGGTTAAGTGTACGTTCAACTGCAGGTAACAAATGGATGTTCAGAACTGGTCACCCTTTTGATCAACCCTTAAAAATACAACCTTCACTACTCCAAAAAGATAATGTTTCAGGTTTATATCCATGTCTTCATGAAACAACGCCCGTACGAATGGACTTAAGCCACAGCGGCTGGAGCGACATTTTCTTTTTGGGTATGGATTTCCCAGAAGGCGCAAAAGTGTTGAACATTTCTGTTGATTTGTGTATCCATGATAGTACTTCTGGAATAAAACCATTACCTCCGATTGAAACATGGTTCAGGGTAATCGATGAACCCATTTTGAAATTAACAAGCATTGATCTGTCAACGTCCACAACGATTACGAATTTATCAGAAGTATACGATTTTGCAAAAGATTACCTTGGGCTATTAAAAGCTGCTGTAATCGCATCAGGTATTGTACCACCTGGAATGGAAGGTGCCGGTTTACCCATCAGTCCGTTGCTCGAAAATATGCTGGGAAAAGGCAAGGGAATTGAAATAGTAAGCAAAGTAAATAATATACCCAAAGGTTCAAGGTTGGCCGTTTCAACCAATTTACTGGCTTCCCTGATTTCTCTCTGTATGAGAGCAACAGGACAAACCGAACAGCTCACAGGAATTCTAAATGAAGATGAGCGACGACTAGTAGCATCCAAAGGAATTTTAGGTGAATGGATTGGCGGGTCTGGTGGAGGTTGGCAAGATTCAGGAGGAGTATGGCCAGGAATGAAATTGATTGAAGGAGTGGAAGCAATAGAAGGAGATCCTGAATTTGGCATCAGTAAAGGTCGGTTATTACCCCAGCATACTATTTTGGAAACAGATATTGTCAGTCTTCAGGCAAGGCAAAAACTTCAGGATAGCCTCGTCATGGTGCATGGTGGTATGGCTCAGGATGTTGGGCCGATACTTGAGATGGTGACTGAGAAATACCTGCTTCGCTCTAAAAAAGAATGGAAAGCACGTCAAAATGCCATCGTCTATTTCGATGGATTGGTTCAAAATTTAATTGATGAAGATATTAAAGGTATTGGAGCCTTCACTCAAGAAAACTTTGATGGCCCCATCCAGGATATAATTCCTTGGGCTACAAACCTCTATACTGAAACTTTGATAGCCCAAATAAAGTCTGAATTTAAATCAGATTTTTGGGGCTTCTGGATGATGGGTGGAATGTCGGGAGGTGGAATGGGTTTCATTTTTGATCCATCTGTAAAAACAAAAGCTCAGGATCGTTTACAGCAGATCATGTCAGAAACTAAAAAGAAATTTGAATATGCCATTCCATTTGCAATAGAACCAGTTGTTTATGATTTTTCCATCAACGAAAACGGTACTTGTGCAACCATCAATGAAGGTCAGTTAGCACTGATGCCCGAATCCTATTATACATTGCATTTACCACAAATATTAAAAAAAGACATTCATACTTTAACTGATTGTCAACGCAATGAATTGTCAATTCTGGGCCATGCCTGGAAATCAAACGAGAAATTCACAGGTTTTATAAGCAATTTATTCGACCGGATGATTCCTCAAGATCAGGCAATAAATAATCAGCAAAAACCTCTGAATATGCTACTTGCTGAACTTGGATTTAACGGTGAAGAGCATGAACAAATAAAAAAAGATCTTAAATCAGGTCGAATAGGATTATCTAAAAACAGACTGCCAATTAATTCCACAATTGTTGATGTTCAGAAATCTGAAATTGGCCATTATGAGCTTTTAAAAGATCAAAACTTGATCAATTTGGGATTGAAAGCTCTTCAAAATGGAGAACTGGCCATTGTTTCATTGGCAGGTGGAGTTGGTAGTAGATGGACAAAAGGTGCAGGTGTTGTCAAATCTTTGAATCCTTATGCCAAGTTTGCAGGTAAACATCGCAACTTTTTAGAAACGCATCTTGCAAAAAGAAAGAAAATAGTTTCTTTGTATTCAGCCAAGTTACAACATGTGTTTACGACCAGTTACTTAACCCAACTTGCATTGTCTGATTTTCTCAAGGACAAGGTAACAAGCAACAAGACTGAAAACGTCTATCTTTCAGCAGGAAAGGCAATTGGTTTGCGATTATATCCTACCGAAAGAGATCTTCGGTTCTTATGGGAGGAGATGCCTCAGCAGTTGCTAGATGAACAGGCTCAAAAAGTTCAGCAAAGCATACATACAGCTTTAATTAATTGGACTAAAGCGGCAGGAGAAGCTGAAGACTACCGTGATAACCTTCCCTCACAATGTATTCATCCAGTAGGTCACTGGTATGAAATACCGAATTTGTTTCTCAATGGTACCCTCAAAAAGTTAATTCAGGACAATCCAAATTTAAAATACCTATTGCTTCACAACATCGACACTTTGGGTGCTAATGCTGATCCAGCCATGCTTGGATACCATATCCAACAAAAGAGAGCAATGACCGTTGAAGTGATTACCCGCAAACTGGATGACAGAGGCGGTGGCCTAGCAAAAATTAATGGAAATATTCGCCTTATAGAAGGAATGGCTCTTCCTGATGAGAAAATTGAATTTGGCCTTAGTTATTACAATACCAATACCTTTTGGATCGATATTGACCAGCTTTTAACTGTGTTTGGTTTAAATCGCCAAGATATCAACAATAACAATCAAAGCAAAGTAAAACAAGCAGTATCCAAAATGTCTTCACGTATGCCTACTTATGTAACAATTAAAGAGGTAAAAAAACGATGGGGAAAGGGTCAGGAAGATATCTATCCTGTAACACAATTTGAAAAATTATGGGGCGATATGACAGACATTCCAGAATTAGGTTGCGCCTATATCAATGTTCCCCGCATGAGAGGACAACAACTCAAAGAAGTTTCACAACTGGATGGCTGGTTACGCGATGGTTCAAAAGATTACATTGATTCAATTTGTGAATGGGATTAGAAGATAAAATCGCGATTTGAAATGAATTACAGGGATTTGATCATATGTAAGGAATAAAAATAAAACACTGAGAACACAAGCCATAATGATGACACGAATTAAAACAGAGCAACACAGATTTTAAAATTTGTGTCATTTTGTTCTAATTCGTGTCATTCTTATTTTATTACACTTCATATTTGTGTAATTCGTTTTAATTCATGTAATTCGTAGCGATATTTCTGGATTTGTAATTCTTACTTTAATAACTTTAAAAATGATGCGACTTATTTTTAATTCATTGGTACAAATAATGGTTGAAATTATTTCATTCATTCTTTTAATACCGGTGCTTTTAATATCCTGCATCGTTTTGTTACTAACCGGAAAGTTCTCAGCCTTTTCGTTCCAAAAAAGAAAAGAAAATACGAACTCAGATTCCTTTGGACTGATTGAGCGCATTCGATCCTTATTCCACAATGGCCATAATTCAAAAGAGCGCCATTTGATCACAGCCACTACCTACCCCATCATTGCTGATGAAGATCACGAATAAAGATCTAAATGAAGATTTGATGGAAGACGGAAGACAGAAGCCATCTTCGGCATGGAACAAGTGAGGCAACTACTCCAATTCTGATTATATAAAATGCAACTGCTCCGTCCCAACTCAGGATGCACTCAGGCAATTGGTGGAATTCGTTCACATTTGTGTAATTCGTCCCGAGAACTCGGGATTCGTGTAATTCGTATTTTAGAGGAATTCATTTTAATTCGTGGAATCCATATTTTCAATTACTTTTACAACCCCATTAAGAAAGAAAAAAAAGAAGGAGATGGTACAATTCTACATTCTGCAGAGCCTACTTATCGGATTCGTCAT
>Ga0209123_1000940_pt1 | contig 32529 bp, 23 predicted proteins | sample BarGraIncu00431A_FD_184500 | JGI IMG/M metagenome (GOLD analysis project Ga0209123, IMG submission 184500) | Arctic peat soil microbial communities from Barrow, Alaska, USA - Barrow Graham LP Incubations 004-31A (SPAdes) (version 2) | ecosystem: Environmental > Terrestrial > Soil > Wetlands >... | reverse complement strand
TCGAACCGGTGTAGCTGAAGATCGTGGAGCCGCTCGTTCCGGGAAGGATGTTGGCGATCGTCTGGGTGGTCCCGAGCGAGTCGGTGCAGGAGATTCCCGTGAGGGTCTCGTTGCCGGTGTTGCTGACGGTAGCGCTGAAGGTCATCGGCGCCGTGGGTGAGGCCGCGTTGGCGCAGGTCTCGGCAACGGTTAGCGTCGTTGCAGTGGTGATGCTGCAGCTCTTGGTGCTGGATAGTGCGCTAACAGCAGTGTTGCTGATGGCGCCCTTGGCGGAGCAGGTGACGGAATCGCTCAAGGGGCTGGTCGAACCGGTGTAGCTGAAGATCGTGGAGCCGCTCGTTCCGGGAAGGATGTTGGCGATCGTCTGGGTGGTCCCGAGCGAGTCGGTGCAGGAGATTCCCGTGAGGGTCTCGTTGCCGGTGTTGCTGACCGTGGCGCTGAAAGTCATCGGTACCGTGGGTGAGGCCGCGTTGGCGCAGGTCTCGGCGACGGTTAGCGTCGTTGCAGTGATGATGGTGCAGCTCTTGGTGCTGGATAGTGCGCTAACAGCAGTGTTGCTGATGGCGCCCTTGGCGGAGCAGGTGACGGAATCACTCAGCGGACTGGTCGTCCCGGTGTAGCTGAAAATCGTGGAGCCGCTCGTTCCGGGAAGGATGTTGGCGAGCGCTTGGGTGGTCCCGAGCGAGTCGGTGCAGGAGATCCCGGTGAGGGTCTCGTTGCCGGTGTTGCTGACCGTGGCGGAGAAGGTCATCGGCGCCGTGGGTGAGGCTGCGTTGGCACAGGTCTCGGCGACGGTTAGCGTCGTTGCAGTGGTGATGCTGCAGCTCTTGGTGCTGGATAGTGCGCTAACAGCAGTGTTGCTGATGGCGCCCTTGGCGGAGCAGGTGACGGAATCACTCAAGGGGCTGGTCGATCCGGTGTAGCTGAAAATCGTGGAGCCGCTCGTTCCGGGAAGGATGTTGGCGAGCGCTTGGGTGGTCCCGAGCGAGTCGGTGCAGGAGATCCCGGTGAGGGTCTCGTTGCCGGTGTTGCTGACGGTAGCGCTGAAGGTCATCGGCGCCGTGGGTGAGGCCGCGTCAGCGCAAGTCTCGGCGACGGTTAGCGTCGTTGCAGTGGTGATGCTGCAGCTCTTGGTGCTGGATAGTGCGCTAACAGCAGTGTTGCTGATGGCGCCCTTGGCGGAGCAGGTGACGGAATCACTCAAGGGGCTGGTCGATCCGGTGTAGCTGAAAATCGTGGAGCCGCTCGTTCCGGGAAGGATGTTGGCGAGCGCTTGGGTGGTCCCGAGCGAGTCGGTGCAGGAGATCCCGGTGAGGGTCTCGTTGCCGGTGTTGCTGACGGTAGCGCTGAAGGTCATCGGCGCCGTGGGTGAGGCCGCGTCAGCGCAAGTCTCAGCGACGGTTAGTGTCGTTGCAGTGGTGATGCTGCATCTCTTAGTGCTGGAGAGTGCGCTAACCGCAGTATTACTGATAGCGCCCTTGGCGGAGCAGGCGACCGAAACGGTCAGCGGGCTGGTCGACCCGGTGTAGCTGAAGGTCGTGGCGCCGCTCGCTCCGGGAAGGATGTTGGCAATCGCCTGGGTGGTCCCAAGCGAGTCGGTGCAGGAAATTCCGGTGAGGGTCTCGTTGCCGGTGTTGCTGACGGTAGCGCTGAAGGTCATCGGCGCCGTGGGTGAGGCCGCGTCAGCGCAGGTCTCGGCGACTTCGAGAGTCGTGCTGGTGAAGATGCTGCAGCTTTGGGCGCTGGAGACGGCGGTAACCGCGCCGTTGCTGAGGGCGCCCTTAGCGGTGCAGGTGACCGAATCACTCAGGGGGCTGGTCGAACCGGTGTAGCTGAAGGTCGTGGTGCCGGTTGTGCCGGGAAGCAGGTCAGCTATCGCCTGGGTGGTTCCCAGCGTGTCGGTGCAGCTGATGTAGGTGAGCGGCTCGTTGCCGGTATTGCTGAGCGACGCGCTGAAGGTCATCGGCTGATCTGGCGAGGCCGCGTTGGCACAGGTCTCGGCCGCCTTCAAGCCAGCAACGGGCACGAAGAAGCCAAAATCCACACTTGGGTTGGAGCTTGAATCGGTAGCGATGACAACAGAGGTACCGGCCGGCTCATTGCTGTCGCTGCCGGACCCATCGTTGCCGTTGCTGCTGCGCGGCAGGGTGGGAAAGAGCCCGAGGGCGGCGGTGGTGGAGGTGTTGACGGCCACCGTGTAGTTGCCCTGGCATAGCCCGCTAAATAGATAGGAACCGCCATTTTTTGTGATGTCGGAAACGTTTACTGTCTGTCCGTAAATATTGGTACCCGTAAGCAGTACCTGGACTCCGTCGATGCCGCTGGCGGTTCCGTCGTCCTGGACGCCGTTTTGATTGTTATCCAGCCAGACAAAGTCGCCGACGGTCGCGGTGCAGTTCGGAACGTAGCCGAAATCCACCGTCTTATTGACGGCGACGTCGCCGGCCAGGGTAACGCTGGTGCCGGTCGGTGCATTGGAGTCGGTCGCGTCGCCGGGGAGGGCGGCGTTTCCGTCGGTCTTGAGGGGCGAGGTCGCGAGCCATCCGGAGGGAACCGTCGAGGGGTTCACGGTCAGGGTGTAGCTTCCGGCGCACAGACCGTTAAAGGCGTAAAGACCGTTACTGTCGGTCGTGGCGCTCATGCTGACCAGCTGCCCGTAGGCATTGGTCCCACCGAGTTTTATCTCGACGTTCTCGATGCCGGGCTCGCCGGCGTCCTGCTTGCCGTTGTCGTTCAGGTCCTTCCAGACGAAATCGCCGACCACCCCGGCGCATTTGGGCACATACCCAAAATCCGCACTCGGGTTGTTGGTGGCGTCGCTGGAGAGGTGGACCGTCGTGCCGGCCGGGTTGTTGCTATCGTCGTTAATCAGGTCGTCGGCGCTGGAGCCTGCTGACGCCGTCGGGGTGAAGCTGGCCGGAACGGTGCTGTTGTCAACCGTGACGGTATAGTCGCCCTGGCAAAGGCCGTGGAAGCCGTAGAGGCCGGTGCTGTCGGTCTGCACGGTTTTATTTACCCGCAGGCCGTAGGTATTGGTGCCGGCAAGGGTTACCTTGACGTTGGGAATGCCCGGTTCGCCGGCATCCTGCTTGCCGTTGGCGTTTTGATCGAGCCAGACCCGATCCCCGAGGGAACCTTCGCAATCGGGTTCGTAGCCGAAGTCGACAGTCAGGTTGGAGCTGGAGTCGGTGGTTATCTTAACCGTCGTTCCCGAAGGCTCGTTGGAATCGGTCGGGTTGTTGTCATTGCCGTTGGCGCTCGGGTTGATGGCCGCGGTAAGTCCCGCAGGGACCGTCGAGGCGGTTACCGTCACCCGGTAATCGGCGGCGCAGAGCTGGTTGAACTGGTACCTGCCGTTTTTGTCCGTTGTGGTGGTGAGGCTGACCGCCTGGCCATAGGCGTCGGTCCCGGCCAGTTTCACCTCGACATTAGGGATGCCGGGTTCGCCGGCGTCCTGGCTGCCGTTGCCGTTCAGGTCCTCCCAGACGAAGTCCCCTATCGTGCCGGTGCAGGTCGGGCAGGTGGTCGGAATGAATAGGACCTGGTAAGGCAAGGATTGTTTACAGGTCGCGGCAGGGGAGCAATTAGTTACCTGGCCGACCGAGGCTATCTGGTTGCCAGCCTTCGGTGTGTAGCCGCTGCCGTTGGCATTGGCGTCATTGACCATAGACTGGACATGCAATTCGTTGACGATATTGGGAACACTAGGGCAACCATGGGGAGGAGTGAGGCCATAGGGGAAATAGTTTGGCGCAGCCACCAGGTTGTCGCAGGTGTAGAGTGCATTGGGAAGCTGGGTGCAGCCATGAACCAGGTCCCAATAAGCGGCCTGCAAGTTCAACCAGCTTTCGTCGGGGTAAGTATTGAGTATGTAATTTATCTTATCCCAGGGAATCGTGTAGGTTTTCGTCCCTTGGGACACTTTTTTCACCGCGTTGGGAAGATTTGGGTCGAGGCTCGACCAAAAATCCATAGTGTAGACGACATTGCCGCTGAAAGGATTATCCAAAATAGTTCCGGTCAGGTCGACGCAGTAGGAGCCGTACAGGCCATTGGAAAGCTGGGAGCCGGCCGGCATATTTGTCAGCGTCATCCAGAATTCACCGCCCGGCGAGAGGGACGCCATGGTGTCGCAGGACTTCGTCTCGTTGACATCGGCGATCATTGTGCCGGTCCGGGGACCGTTAGGGTAACCGCAGGTTGCGGCATCGGCCAGGGGCAAACCTGGACAAAGCAGCAGACTTACCGTTACTAAACTGGAAAAAATTGCAGCTGATATTTTCCGCGCAGCTGTTTTCATATTTTCAATACCTCCAACGTCCTGCGTCATTTCAACATAATGAGCATCCTAGCGCCTGGCGAATTTCCAGGCCAGCGCTGGTAATTAATGGCCCCATTAGAACGGAAGGACCGCTAGTGCACAGTTCCGCACCAACGATCCTTAGGTTCCAAAAGCATCAAGTCAGCTATTTCTTAAACTTTTTATATACCGCAAGTCCGATGGCCCCGAGCCCAAGAAGTGCAAAGGTGCCCGGCTCAGGAACTACATCGGTACTCCCTCCCCTCGCAAAAGCAGGTGCAACGACGGACAGGATGAGAGCACTGGCAGAGAGGAGCGTTACGGTAAACTTTTTCATAAAAAAACCTCCAGAATGGATTTGAATCAGTCGTCACTAGTGAGTGCACCTATGATGCCAATACCTTAACTCACTAATTTATCGTAATTTACTGTGACAGTAAAAGTCGATCCTGATTGACTGTAAAGAAGTCCGACACACCCCTTGTGAGCTTCGGATGCTGCCGGTTGACAGAGTACGTTATTGTTGAGACGGTTTGGTCAAGTCTTGACAGACCCTCCTCCATTTATTCAGATTCAATCTGATGAAAGAGAGTCCTCTGCCAGACCCCCGTTTTGGGCTTCATTTGGGGGCACGATGGTGAACTAAAGCCGTCGCAGGGGGTGCCCTCAGCCGGTGCCGGTGGCCTCTGGCAGCATCTCCGTTTGTTGGTAGTTATTTACCTTGGGGTGGGGGTACTGCGAAGTAATGACACCATCTGCGGGTTCCCCACCTGAGGAGAGTTACCCAGCCAGTGAACTGACCGCAGGGAGGGAGGGTCGGGGGCTCTTACCTCGGCGGTCGCTGCGCTGAATCAGCGAGTCGAGTAGCCTTCTCATTGGGTTTGTTACACAAACCCTTATGGGCTTTCTGTCGGCGCCAGCGACCTGCTTCATGGACAATCTATTGCCAGGAAACAACCATTTGCTGCCCAGGCTATTCAGCCAACCCGTTTCACGACATTGTCACAAAGCGACGGTTTTCTGAAATTAACGTGTGTTTTCTGGGTGTTGTCCCGTCCGTGCTCTCAGGATCTGACGCATCTCTGGCAATGTCTGAAAGGTTGAACTGAGAGACCCCCGCGAACAGTCATGCAGGTGGTGACATACCACAAGTTGTTGGCACGTCAAGACAGCATTTTGGCTGAACTATTTGATTTGTTGGGGTAATCAAGGGAATAAATTCCTTGACAGCGGGTTGAGTGTTATGTAAGTTTGTCGATAAATTTTACACTCCGTATAATTAATTAACGTGCATTTTGCTTACATTTGCTTACACTGGTTTCGGTCTTACGGGGGTCTTATTTAATGGAGAATGCGCCCGCCTGGTTCGCCTTACATGTCAAACCCCGCCACGAGTTTCTGGTCCAGGGTGACCTAGCCCGAAACGGGATGGAGGTGTATCTGCCGACCGTCAACAAGTTGAGCCAGTGGAAGGACCGTAAAAAGCTGGTAGAATTTCCCCTTTTCCCCGGTTATCTCTTTTCCCGGGTGCTTCCGGTGTCGGATCATTTTCTGGAATTGGTCAAGACCCGGGGGGTGGTGCGGATTCTCTCTGCGGTTCCCGGTCGGCCCACGCCGGTTCCCGAGTGCGAGATTACCGCACTCAAGGCACTGCTGGTGAGCGATCAGGAATTGGATGTCCACCCCGAACTGCAGGCGGGAAGGGTTGTCAGGATAACCAAGGGCGTTTTTGAGAACGTTACGGGAGTCATCTCCAAAAGGGGTGAGCAGTTTTTCCTGCACGTCAACATCACCATGCTGGGACGCTGCGTGACCGTAAGGATCTTCGCCGGTGACGTGGAACTTGTCTAAGGTTAAGAAATAGCGGTTTTTCCCGTTGCTGAGACTGTAAGTTTAATGAGTAGGCCGGACCGTTTGCCCGCGCCTTCAGCCTGTCAATCCGCAGCGGGCGGACAGGGGGGGATCAAAGCAGTAGTCTGTTGGTTTTCGGGTGCGCCTGCCGCATGTAACTGAATGGGCGGAGCTATGAAAGTGCCTGATTTCACCAGTCCGTTGGCAGCTAAAATAACGGTTAGGGCTGTGGGTCGGCCGGCATAACCGGTTGCGTGCTATTCAGTTGATCACCATTGATCGGAGGGATCCCAGAATGAAAAGACTATTATCTATAATGCTCATACTCTGTTTTTGTGCCGGTTGCGGCCGCAAGTCCAAAGAGGATCTGTACGCGGAGGGCTTTAAACAGATCAAAGCGTCCAATCCGAGTGCCGCCGTGGTTTTGCTCAAGAGCGCACTGGAAAAGGACGAGAACTACATTGACGCTCGTTTCCAACTAGGCCGGGCCTACATCATGCTCGGGAAACTGGACCAGGCCGAAAAAGAGCTCCTTAAGGTTTTAAAGCAAAACCCCTCGCGTGACGAGGTGCTCCCTGAGATGGCTGGCGTTTACAATGCCACCAAGAAGCCGGAAGAGGCCTTCAGGCTCGGAGAACAGTATCTGGCAAAGCACCCGGGCTCCATGGAAGGCTTGGAAATTCTTGGCGTATCTTGTGCCGTGAGCCAGAAGTTTGCAGACGCGGAAAAATATCTGGTACAAGCCTTGGCTGCCGAGCCGGGGCGCGCCAAAACGAAGCTGGAGCTTGCCACGGTTTACGCGTCCGAGGACAAGGTGCCGAACGCGAAAGCGCTTCTGGAGGAACTGGCACGGACCGATGCCAAAAACAACAAGGCGCTATACATGCTGGCTGTTCTGGAAAAAGCCGGGGGCAATAGCGAAAAGACCCTGGAAATCTACCAGAGAATCCTCTCCAACGACCCTTCCGAGACCCAAGCTTCCTACAAGACCGGCATAATCTACCTGGAAAAGGGAGAGCTCGACAAAGCGGACAAGGTGGCAGACGGCATGATGAGCAAATTCCCCAAGCGCGGCGATGGCCCCCGCCTGAAGGGATTGGTCTATTTCCAGCGTAAAAACTACGCCGAGGCCTTGGCACAGCTGCAAAACTCGCTCAAATTGGCCCCCTCCTTCGAGGGATACCATTTTCTGGGCCTCTGCTACTACAACCGCGGCGAATTGGAGAGTGCCCTGAGCCAGTTCCGCAAGATTCTCGACTACGTCCCGGACTCACGGCAGGCCCTCCTGATGACCGGCACCATTTTGCTGAGCCAGAAGCGCATTGACGACGCCATCGTGCAGATCCAGAAGGTTATCCAGAAAAACGACAACGATGCCATTGCCCACAACCTGCTGGGAAACGCCTACATGGCCCAGGGGAAGTTTGACGAGGGGTTGCGCGAGTATGACCGTGCCACCAAGATAAATCCGAAGATAACCGACGCCTATCTGAAAAAGGGGTACTTCTATTTCAGCCACGGCAAGAACGCCGAGGGAGAATCGGAACTCGCCACCGCGGTCCAGGCGGCGCCTGATGCCGTTAACAGCAGGCTTTTGCTCGCTTCCTACCACCAAAGGACGGGGAATAGTCCCAAGGCGCTCACCGTGCTGCGGGCGGGCATCACCGGCAAAAAGGGCGATGCGATTCTTTACAACTGCATCGCATCGGTGCTGCTGGCTCAGAACAAAATGGACGAGGCACTGAAAAATATCCAAAAAGCGAAAGATGCCGACCCGGCATTCCCCGCTTCTTACCAGAACTTGGTTACCATCTATGCCGCGTCCGGTAAATATGACCAGGCTCTGGCGGAATACACTACCTTGCTGCGCTATGATCCCAAAAATGTCCGGGTCATGCTGGGGGTCGCCGCACTGTACGAAATCAAGGGGCAGGAGGCTGAGGCCCTGAACCATTACAAGATGGCCGCAGCAACCAGGCAGTCGGATGGCTACATTGCCCTGGCCAACTATTACCAGAAAAAAAAGGATTCCAGTAAGGCGCTGCAGACTCTGGAAGAAGCGCTAAAGGTCGACTCTCACAGTCTTGCCGTGCTTGAACTGAAAGGGCGCCTCCTGGTCAACGATAAAAAGCTCAAAGAAGCATTGAAAGTTTTTGATGAAATCGAACTGGTGAAGCCGGAAGCGGGAATCGCTCTTAAAATCGGTGCCTATGTCTCTATGAATGATACGGCGAAAGCGGCTGAACAGGCCCGAAAAATCATTGAAAAATATCCCAGTTCAGCGCGCGGATATCTGATTCTTGCCTCGATCTACCAAAGCCAGAAAGACCTTCCTCGTGCCATAGCTGAGGCCAGAAATGGCGTCCGGGTCGAGGGCAGCAATCTCCAGGCCCTTTTGACTTTGGGAGGCCTCTTGGAAGCTAACAAGGATTACAACCAGGCCATGTCGTCCTATTCCGAAGCGCTGCGTAAGAAGCCGGAATTCGTGCCGGCCCTGTTTGCCCAGGGGGTGCTTCTGGACGCCACCGGGAAAAAGAAAGAGGCCGTCGCCAAATACCGGGCGGTATTGGAAAAATCGGAAAACTACGTGCCGGCCCTTAATAATCTAGCCTATCTCTTGGTTACCGGTTATGGTAGCCGGGAAGAAGCGCTCCGTTTGGCGGTTTCGGCTTACAAGCAGGAACCGGCTAATGCCGGTATTCTGGACACCCTTGGTTTCGTCCTGCTGCAAAACCGCCGCCTGAATGACGCCAAAAAAGTCCTGGAAAGAGCCGCCACCGGGTTGCCCGACAACCCGACCGTGCACTACCACCTGGCGCTCGCCTATAAGGAGTCTGGTGACAAGGCCGGTGCCCAGCGCGAAGCGCAAAAGGCTTTATCGCTTGGCGATTATCCCGATGCCGGGGCGACCAGGCAGCTTGTTGCGGGACTTAAGTAAAAGGACTGACAGATGATTTTCCGTTGGGTGATACTTATTGCAGGCGATGCTGTCTTGGCAGTCGTTGCACTTTATGCGGCCGCTGTTTTGAGGTTTGGCAATATTGAGGTGACCGCGAAGTTGACCGAAAACGCGACCATCACCACGACCTTCGTTTATCTTCTGGTCATATTATTCTCCGCGCACCTGATGGAGGCCTACGAATTCAGCCGCAATAGCAAAAAAACCGAAGTACTGATTAATGTGTTATCTGGTATCGTTACCTCTTTTTTCCTCCTTTCGGTTATCTATTACTTGGACCCCGAAGTACTGCTGGGGCGTGGCGTGCTGATCATCTCGCTTTTCTTCTTCGCCCTGCTGCAATTTGTCTGGCACACCCTTTATCTCATTGGGGACAACCTGCCGCGCTTCTCCCAACGTGTTCTGGTTCTGGGTACTGGCGAATTGGCTTTCCAGACCGGGGAACTGATCGCGTCTCCTAAAAGCAAGTTCACCCTAGCCGGTTACACCTCCTGTGAGACTGCCGGTAGGGCTGGCGAAGTAAGCCAGGTCTTTGTCCCGAGTGAACTGATCGTCGACAGTTCCAATGATCTGCTGGCAACCGCGCTTCAGGCTCGCGCGGATCTGATTGTTGTCGCTCTTTCCGAAAGACGCGGCCAGTTTCCCTTTAGTGACGTGCTGAGGTGCAAACTGCACAATATCAAGATTCTGGACGCCCCCTCCATATACGAGCGGGTGCAGGGGAAGCTGATGCTGGAAACCATCACTCCTAGCTGGCTGATATTCTCCGACGGCTTTCACCGAACAAGCCTCTTCACCTTTTGGAAGCGCAGCGTCGACGTTGCTCTTTCAGTTATCGGCCTTTCCCTGACGCTCCCCTTTTTCCCGCTGGTGGCGCTGGCCATCAAGCTTGACTCCAAGGGTCCGGTTTTTTTTCGGCAGTTGAGGGTCGGCAACCGGGAAAAAGGATTCATGCTTTACAAATTCCGTTCCATGCGCCAGGACGCGGAGGCCGGTTCGGGTGCGGTCTGGGCCGAGAAAAACGATCCCCGGGTGACCAGGCTCGGCACCTTTCTCAGGAACTCCCGGGTTGACGAACTCCCACAGCTGTTCAACGTATTTAAAGGCGAAATGAGCTTCATAGGACCCCGTCCCGAGCGGCCCGAATTCGTGGAAAAGCTCAAAGAGGTCATACCGTATTATCTGAAGCGGCACTCCATCAAGCCGGGTCTGACAGGCTGGGCCCAGGTGCGCTATCCTTACGGCGCCTCCGTTGAGGATGCAGTCGAGAAGCTGCGCTACGACCTCTACTACATCAAGAACATAAGTTCCTTTCTGGATATTCTGATCTTTTTTGAAACCATCAAGGTTATCCTTTTCGGCCGCGGTGTGCGGTGAACACAAATTCTTGCATTTAAAGAGGATGAAACGTATGAACGTAAGGCTCTTGATACTTATGATCACCATGGCGCTGGCTTTACCGCTGGTCTCCTATGCCGGGGATTACATCATCGGAGAAGGTGACTCCCTTGACATCGCCGTTTGGGGAGTAAAGGACCTGTCGGTTTCCGCTAAGGTCCGACCGGACGGTAAAATCACCGTTCCCGGCCTGGGAGATGTTGCTGCCAGTGGCAAAACTCCTGCAGCCCTCCAGTCCTCACTGACCGTAAGGCTCAAAGAACTGGTGAAAAATCCGATCGTCACCGTTGCAGTCACAGGAATCACCAACAGCAAGGTTTATATTTACGGCGGAGGGGTGAAATCGGGTGTGTTTGAACTGGTGCAGCGCTCGACCCTGCTGCAGGTGCTCTGCACCTTTGGAGAGATAAGGTCGGCCGATCTCATGAACGCTTATCTGCTCAGAAACGGCAAGAAGATCAAGGAAGATTTCCAGGCGCTCATCATTAACGGCGAAACTGGCGGCGACATCCTGTTGGAGTCGGGTGATTCCATCTTTGTGCCGCTTCAACTCAACAAAAGCGTTTACGTCCTTGGGGGGGTAAACCTACCCAAGGCTATAGAGTACCGCGACGGCATGACGGTCATGGAGGCGATCCTCGAGGCCGGTGGATTCACCAAATTCGCCAGTCAGAATGATACCCAGATTCGCAGGAAGGACGCCGGTGCCGAAGTGTCCATCAACGTAAAGGCGAAAGAGATTATACAGAGCGGGAATATGACACAGAATGTCAAGCTGAAGCCCGGGGATTACATCATCGTCAAGGAAAGCATCTTTTGATTGTTTTTCGACCAGCCTCACCGGGACTACTGCGAATTTGGAGAAACTTAGATGGCAAATAACGAATTTGATTATACCAAGTATCTGAGCCTGGCCAAGAAGAACAAGGCGCTCTGCATTGTGTCCGCGCTAGCGATCATGACCGTGATAACTGCGGCGAGCTATTTTATGCCGAACAAATATGAAGCCAGTAGTACCGTTTTTATTGAAAAAAGTGTCATTTCCGAACTGCTGAAGGGGCTTACCTTTTCTCCTTCGACCGAGGACAAGATAAAGGTGCTATCGTATGCGCTCAATAGCCGGACGCTGATCACCAAAGTCATGGATGAACTTGACCTGAAAAAAGGCGGTGAGGCGGAACTGGAAAAGCAGATAAAGGAAAAGCAGGATCACACCCAGATCAAGATCAAGGACAAGGAAGGGCTCTTTGTCATTTCATACCAGGACACCAACCCGAAGCTTGCCCGCGATTATGTGAATGCCCTGGTCCGGCGCTACATTGACGAGAATACCTCCAGTAAAAGGGAGGAATCTTACGGGGCCACCAAATTCGTATCCGAGCAATTGACCACCTTCAAGGAGAAACTCGACAAATCCGAAGAGGCCGCCAACGCCTTTAAAAGTGGATCGGGATCGGTTGCCAGTATGGATCCTTCGCTGCTACTTAAGGATATCAGTGATTCCCAACAGCGGGTTGATGATTTGAGGATTCGGGAAACCCAGATAGAGACCGCACTGGCTAATTCTGCCAAGGTAAACTCGACGCAATCCGAGTTGCCCGCAATGCAGAAGAAACTGCAGGACCTGCAACTCCAGTACACCGACAGCTACCCCGAGATTCAAAGGGTAAAGGACGATATTCGAGCCTTGAACGAACAGCTTAAAAGCGGTCAGGGCGTCGTCAAGCAGTCCGAAAACCCCGAGCACGCCCGACTGGCCTCCGAGCTCAGGGCGGTCCGGCAAGCAGCAGCCAATCTCACTAATACGATCAACAAGAACCGTGGACTGCTGCACAGCATTCCCGCGGCAAAGGCGACGCTCGACAGCTTAGAGCGTGAAAAGAGTTCGCAAAAATCGCTCTACGAGGCGATGCTGGCCCGACAAGGGCAGTCCGAGGTTTCCAAACAGATGGAAGTTCAGGACAAATCGACCGTTTTCCGGGTGGTGGACCCGGCGGTATTACCGTTCAAGCCGGTCAGTCCTAATCGGGTAAAAATCATCCTGCTAGGGATTTTGGCCGGGATCGCCGGGGGACTCGGATTGGTGCTGGTAAAAGATCAGCTGGACCACTCGGTCAAAAATCTCGACATGGTTAAACAACTCGGGTTGCCTATCCTAGCGGTTATCCCCAAGATTGAAGATCCGTTGCAGGCAGTATCGCAGTCCAAACGCGACCGCAGGTTGTACCTTGTCAGCGCTGCATATTTTTCACTGATCCTCGTGGTGCTCGCGCTTGAAGTTGTGGGTGCTGAGGTGATATCAAAAGTCGTCAGCAGGCTGAGCAGTTGACGGTACCCGTTTCCCATTCTATCTGGATTTTCTCCGGGGTAAATTAATGAGTCGAATTGAAAAAGCATTGGAAAAAGCCGCACAGATGCGTAACGGCGAATCTCTCGCGGAAACTGCCGTTGTTGCCGAAAAACCGCGTCGCGAAATAAACCCCGTGCTGCGGTCAGGCCCGATCAGGACCATTCGTATCAGTCAGGATAATCGAATGCTTGCCTCTATTTTTGACCCGCATTCGGTGGTGTCCGAGCAATACCGCAAGTTGAAGAGTTCTCTGGTGCGCCTTACCAGGGGAGATACTTTCAGCAATCTGCTGATGGTAACCAGCGCGGTCGCCGGGGAAGGCAAAAGCCTGACGGCAGTCAATCTCGCCATATCAATGGCACAGGAATACGATCTGACTGTTCTGCTGATAGATGCAGACCTGCGGCGTCCCAGAGTGCATTCCTATCTCGGCTTCGACCAGAGCATAGGCTTATCCGACTGTCTCCAGGATGGCATTGACATCGGTGAGGCCATCATCAAGACCGACATCGATAAACTCTCAATTATTTCGGCCGGGCGTGAAGTAGATAAACCGCTGGAGCTATTGGCGTCTAAAAAGATGCAGGATCTGTTGGCGGAATTGAAGCACCGTTACAGTGACCGATATGTAATTATAGATACACCCCCGTTGCTTCCCTTTGCCGAGACGCGCTCTCTTGCTAATTTAGTCGACGGCATCATATTCGTCATCCATGAAGGGGTAACCCCACTGGAAAGCGTTTTGGAAGCGAAAGATACCCTGAAGGGGTGTCCGGTGCTCGGGGTAGTGCTCAATGACTCTACTGAGCCAAATATCGACAGCTCACATTATCACGGTTATTACGGAAGACAAATAAACGAATAATTGCATCCGGAGCATAAGTAATGTACCGATCATTCTTTAATTTAACCTGCAAGCCGTTCGATCTGAACCCGAACCCGGCTTTCATGTTTCTCAGTCGGACCCATAAAAAGGCACTGACCTACCTGGATTACGGCATCCGTGAACGGGCTGGGTTTGTCCTTTTGACGGGGGAGGTGGGTTGCGGCAAAACCACCATCATCAGAGACTTGATCTGTAAGCACTTGGACCGGGTAGTGCTCGCCAAGGTATTCAATACCAAGGTGAGTTCGGAGCAGTTGCTCTCCATGATCAACGACGATTTCGGCTTGGCGGTGCAGGGTAAGGACAAGATAGAATTGCTGCGGGATTTGAACCATTTCCTGGTTGACCAGTACGCCAAGGGAAACCAGCCGCTGCTGATCATCGACGAAGCCCAGAACCTCACTCTGGAGACCCTGGAAGAAATTCGGATGCTCTCCAACCTGGAAGCGAGTGACTCCAAGCTGCTGCAGATCATTTTGGTCGGGCAGCCGGAGCTACGCAGCCTGCTGGCGAAGCCCGAACTGCGACAGTTGCGGCAGCGCATCAGCATCCAGTGCAACCTGCAGCCCCTGAACCGCCAGGAAGTGGAGGACTATATACTGCACCGCCTTCAGGTGGCGGGTAACCGGGAGGCCCTGCATTTTGAGCCCAAAGCCCTCGATCTGATCTTCATGTACTGCAGCGGTATTCCCCGCTTGGTTAATATTATCTGCGATTTTATCCTGCTTGCCGCTTTTGCTGAAGAGGTGCATGAAGTCGACGAAGAGATGATCTACGACATAGTCGGCGACCTCGATTTCGACAGTCACTACTGGGCGCAGGAGCCGGCAGAGGGGGGAGACGATGCAGCCGCCGTTTCGCCGGGAGCCACACGGCCGGCGCCTCCCCGGCCAGCCCCGCTTTGGTCCGAAAGCCGGATCGAGGATAACTTCAGCAGGTTGAACCAGCGTATGGGGGAATTCGAGAGCGATGCGCTGTCAGCCGCCCAGATGCCCCTCAAGCAGCTCAATGAGCGCCTGGAACAGATTCAGGATGTTCTTGTGCAACAGATCGATAAGACCAACGCCGCGGTGGCGGAACTAAACAAAAAAATCGAAGAGCAGCCGGATCCGGAGCCGCTAACGGTCATCGAGCCGGTTCCCGAGAAGGCACTTGCGCCTAAACCAAAGCCTAGCCTGTTACAAAGAATTTTCGGATAATACCGACTACCGTCCGGTGCTATTCTTGTTCATCTTATCTGTCCTAAAACTATCTTCAGGAGGATTTATGTTAAGCGGGGACTTGATGTGAATTGTACTATTCTTGGGCCACGGCCTTTCCTTTCCGGTACCGCTTGTTATTTAATGCTGCTGAGCGCAACTCAGGTTTTCGGGGCGGATTCTTACATAAAACCTAAAATTACCGTCAGTGAGGAGTACACAGACAACGTCTTTGACGACCTTACTAATAAGTCGGACTTTATTACCCGTGTCCAGCCCGGGTTGCTGCTCAAATACAGCGCGCCGCTTTGGGATTGGAACCTCGACTACGCCTATGACTACCGCTATTACGCCAAGGGGAGCAGGGCTCATGATTCAACCCAGAACATAAACGGCACCGGGTTGGTCAAAATTATCGACGAAAAGTTGTTTCTTGAACTAAGCGATGTCTATTCCAGGGTGTCCCTGGATGTTGCTCGTAACACGACAAATGAAAGTCTGTTCGCTCAACAGACCGACCAAAATGTCGGCAGCGTCTCCCCCTACCTGGTGCTGCATCCCAGTGGTCAATTGACCCTGAAAACCGGCTATCGTTACACCAATACCTGGTACAAAGATCCGCAGGCAATACCCAATCAGGTCAACGCCGGTTTTTTTAACAGCAGTTACGAGTTTTCTCCTAAGTTCTTCATGACCGGCGACTACACTTTTTCCCGGGAAATTCCGCGCAGAGGCCTTACCTTTAATCGGCAGGAGGCGTATCTTGGCCCGCGCTATGAATATGCCGACAAATCGTTCGTTTTCGCCAAAGGAGGGGTCATCGCGACTGACTTCGATGGCGGCTCCCACCAAGTCGATCCCACCTGGAATGCAGGTTTAACCCACACCTTTGACCCGGTTACCGCTAATTTGTCTACTGGGGCGACCTATACAGCCGATCCTTTGGGTACCTCAACTCTGCAAACGTCTTACAGCGCCTCGCTCACTAAGATCCTGCAACGCGGCAGTCTCACCTTGCAAGGGTCCTATGTGAAGCTCTCAACCGAGTCAACCGGGGTCGTGAGTGGCAACAATCAGGACAATAATACTTATTCCGGCAGCCTTGGTGGCACTTATGAGCTTTTGATGGATTTAACCGGCAATCTTGGTTTAACTTATCAAAAATATCACGATCTGAACGTCGATGGAACAACCGACAGGTATTTCGTGGACTGCGGGTTGAACTATAATTTCGGCAGGGATCTGACTGCCGGGCTTTCCTACAAATATTCGGACTACTCATCCGCAGTGATCGCCCAGGACAACAGGCGAGTCAATCGCGTGATACTGGAAGCGAAAAAGGTATTTTAATGCCGGATATCGTGCCCCAGTTGGCTATTTCATTTATTATATTGACCTGGAATTCCGAGAAGTATCTTAAGGGTTGCTTTGAGTCGATAATCGGGAAGTGTCTCCGCGAACAAATGCCTTTCGAGGTGATAGTCGTTGATAATGGGTCGCTTGACGGTTCATGCGAGGTCGTCAAATCCTATCAAAAACACCTTCCTGATGCCTTTCACCTCATTGCGCTCGATTTTAACAAGGGGACAACCTACCCGCGCAATCTCGGGTTACGGCAGGCCAGAGGCGAATTTATCTGTATCCTCGATTCCGATACTGAACTTGGAGAGGGCAGTCTACGAGAGGTCCTCTACCGCCTCAGTCCGGAGGCGAGAGTCGGTATGGTGGCCCCCAGGTTGTTGCTTCCCGGTGGTATAGTCCAAAATTCTGTTAAGCAATTTCCGACTATGCTCGACAAGCTTATGAAAGTTCCCAGAATCGTCTTTGGAATAGGGACCAAAAATGGCGATTTTTACGCTGATTTCCCGTTTCAGGAAGAGCGCGAGGTGGACACTGCCATATCAGCGTGCTGGTTTTTCCACAAAGCGCTTCTGGATAAGGTGGGGCATCTGGACGAAAATATATTCTACGCTCCTGAAGACATAGATTATTCCTTGCGGGTTTGGCATGCAGGGCACAGTCTGCTCTATGTACCATCATTTACCGTGCTACATCATACCCAGCAGATAACCCATAGAAAACCTTTTTCTAAAACGTCTTTGAGTCACTTTCGGGGGCTGGTTTATTATTATGCTAAGCATGGCGGTTGGTTTTTACGCCCCACATTTAAAGCTGATTCTAGGCATGTGTGATTCTCGATAGTTGAGCCAACTGCAAACCCCAACTGGGACGCAACTGCACGATAAGGTGTTCAATGTTCGATAAAGTAAAGGCTACACTAAATTGGCTCCCGTATTATTATGCACGTGAAATGCGTAGGACTCTTAACGGCGAACGAGTCAAGCCGAAGCATGTCTTTTTTTGTATCTGCGATCATTTCGAACCTTATTGGAACGGTGCTGATCGGACCACGGCAAGGAAAAGGATTCAGCGCTGGTTGGACGAGTATCCGAAAATCGCAGATAAATACCGTGACTCGAACGGAAATATACTGAAATACAGCTTCTTCTATCCTGAAGAGGAGTATCGGGAAGAGGACCTCAATGCTCTGGCTGGTCTTTGTCACGCCGGCTACGGAGAGGTCGAAATTCACCTGCATCACGACAACGACACCTCAGAGAATCTTCGCAGAACGCTTATCGATTTCAAGAAGCGCCTTCACGAAAAGCACGGATTGTTGTCGATTGACAAGGTCACGGGAGAGATTGTTTACGGTTTTATCCACGGCAACTGGTCATTGTGCAACTCCAGGCGTGACGGACGCTGGTGCGGGGTGAATGACGAAATTAAAATTCTTCAGGAAACCGGTTGCTATGCCGATTTCACCTTGCCATCGGCACCCAGTGAGACCCAGACTAGCAAGGTTAATAGCATTTATTACGCAATTAACAAACCTGGGAAGTCGAAATCCCATAATTGGGGGGTAAATGCGGAAGTTGGAACATCAGGGGACGGTTTACTCATGGTGCAAGGTCCGTTAGTGTTGGATTGGGGAAGGCGCAAGTATGGAATTTTCCCTCGTATAGAACACAGCGGTTTGTTGGGAAATTTTCCGCCATCCCCTGCGCGGGTCAAGTTGTGGATAGATGCGGGCGTGTCGGTACAGGGGGCGCCGGACCATGTGTTTGTCAAGTTATACACTCATGGAACACAGGAAAATATTATGCGAATGCTATTTGAGGATGGCCATTTGGAACAGATGTTTGTTGCCCTGCAAGAATGTGGCGCTTCCGTCGAGTACGTTAGCGCACGAGAAATGGTCTGCAAGATTAATGAAATGTGCTAACTCGATAGGATATATCTATGGCTCAATCGCTAAAAAACACAACTTTTAAGAATATCAGCTACAACGCGCTCGGTAAGATTATAGGCTTTTCGTTTCAATCAGCTGCCAATGTTATACTAAGTAGGGAGCTTTTTGCCGAGGATTATGGCGTTGCTGGATTTGCCATGATTTGTGTGGCTTTTATGAAAACTTTTTCTGGCTTTGGAATTAATAGAGCTGCTGTACAGGCCAAGGATTTTGATGAGAAAGCGGAGGCGACTGCTTTTACACTGAGGCAGATTATTGGTCTCTTCGCATTTGTTATGACGATTGCACTTTCTGGCCTAGCTGGACATTTTATCGAAAACAAGTCAATAACGTCGGTAATAAAAGTGCTAGCATTTGCCATTTTAATAGATAACTTCAGTTTGGTCTCGATGATCAAACTTGAAAGGAAACTAAAGTTCTCAATCATCTCATTCGCGGAAACTGGACTGACTGTCGCAAGCTCGGTAACTGCAATTATCCTCGCTTTGAACGGGTTCAAATATTGGAGCATTGTTTACAGTTATATCGCCGCAAATATAGTTTTTGTTCTGATTACCTACTTGTGTATGCCGTATAAATTCAAATTTACACTAGATGTCGGTATTTCCAAACAGTATTTACGATACGGCTCAACAGTTTTTTTTACGGGCCTATTGTCTTTTTTTGTCTGTAATGTAGATAATTTCGTCATTGGCTCGGTTGCTGGACCGTCCAAGCTTGGATTCTACGTGATTGCCTTCAATTGGGGGTCGATGGTTTGCTCAATCATGTACACGGTGGTATTCGGGGTGCTTTTCCCAACATTCTCAAGGATGCAGGATGACCCGACGCGCATGAAACATGCGTATTTAAAAATAATCCAATATGTTGCGCTATTTAGTCTTTTATGCAATGTCGGGCTTTTCTGCGTTGCTGATAACTTTCTTTTTACCGTTCTCGGCAAGGGGACCGACAAATGGCTTCCGTCCTTACCGACATTACGCATCCTTTGTTTCTACGGGGTTCTCCGGTCACTTATTGAGCCGGCTTCATCATTGTTAATGGCGCAAGGGAATACCCGCATTCCTTTCAAAGCTAGTTTACTCGTCGCTCTCATTGAATTTGTTTTAGTCTATCCGGCCATTAAATTCGGTAGCATTGAGGTTGTGGGGGGGGTGGTTCTCGTTGCGTACGTCTGTCAATTGGGAGTTTACCTGCCAGTACTGAAAAAATTTAATAATATTTCACTTGGCGAAATTTGGATGATGATCAACCCTGCCGTGGTGTCAGGCTTTGTGATGTTATTTTGTTATTACTCCTTTAACGGCCTGTTTGCCCATGGTATTGTGAAACTAGTTTGGAGCATTTTTGTATTGACTACCGCCTATCTAGTTGTGTATGGGCTTCTAACCCGTTGGCGGCTTTATATCCAGTTAAAGGATTTATTGCCTTTAGGTCGCTAAAAAGAGTTTCACGACGGAGCGAATCACTGTGCCTTTTCTGCTTATTATAGTCTATCTGTCTCTATATTATATCCGTCCTTCTGAATGGGTACCTGGACTTTTGGGAAGTCCACTCCTTTTAGCCGTTGGAGGGGCAGCTCTTATTTTCCTCGGAATTGGTGGAATAGCACGTCGGTTCCCACTAATGATTCAGGGGGCAACAGAGCGTTTGATGTTCGGATTCGTTGCCGCAATAGCTCTGTCTCATTTAAGCCATTTATATGTGGGAGGAGCTATTAAATCGCTTGCTCTGTTTCTTCCTTCAGTCACAGGGTTTTTTCTTATTGTTTGCATTGTTGATAGTCGAAAACGGTTGTGGAATTTAGTCCTACTTTTGATCTTACTAACTACTATTTTAGCTTATGAAGGATGGCAGCAGCATGTGACAGGATTTTCCATTGGTGGTTTAGAACCAATTTTTGAGAATAAACTCTCAATTGACGGTGAGCAATTCAAAATAGCGCGTATTCGTTGGTATGGAGTATTTAACGACCCAAATGATCTTGGGTTGGCCTTGGCATTAGTGATCCCTTTTTTACTGGACATGCTGTTACGACGACGTTTTGTAGTGCCATTAGTGTCATTGCCGTTAATCCTTGTTGCCATTTATTATACCAATTCTCGAGGAACCGTACTGGCTGGACTTGTAGCTGTCTCCAGTTACTTTATAATTCGTTATCGTAGCCTATACGGCGTTGCTGCAGGTGCTTTGTTGACTGGGATGCTTCTTTTTGTTGGCCCTAGCCGAATGGTCTCTGTTTCTGCTTCCGAAGAATCTGCATATGGGCGAATTGAGGCCTGGTATCAGGCATACCAAATGTTTAAGTCAAATCCTTTTTTTGGTGTCGGCATGGGAAGGTTTACGGAATTCAATGATTTGACTGCACATAACTCATTTGTCCTTGTTATGGCAGAGTTGGGATTTGTAGGGCTCTTTTTTTTCACAGGGGTGTTTTACCTCCCTTACCAGTGGCTATGGAAGAGCCTATTCCGACCGACATCTTTTATTTGTTTGGAAGATGACCTTGGATTAATTAGTGCTGCCTTTGCCAGTCTAACGGGGATGCTTTTTGCGATGTTCTTTCTAAGTCGCTCATATATTTTAATTCCTTTTATGCTGGTGGCCTATGTTGTCGCGGTTACGAGGGTTGTGGGCAATGATGGTAGTTCAAGTATTGTCCTTCCGACTGACAATCTTCCTCATTTACGTGCTATTTTGTTGCTAACCCTTATGCAAGTGGTTGGTATTAATATTATGGTAAAAATATGCCTCTGAGACTTTACGAGCCTAACTATTTTTCTGAATTTTATAGGAATTTTACGTTACGTACAGGTAAGCTGTTGTTTGAGTCTTGTTGCGCTGTGCTAATGACAATAACCAATTGTGCAACTATGGGGGGCGTTTGAGTAAAATTATCTGCAATGTTTTCGCACTTAACAATGGTAGACATCTTTCCATGTTGTATACTGGATTTTTTCAACTGTTTAAATTAAGGCGTATTTCATTGATCCAGTCGGCAGGTGCCAATGAATTATATAGCAAACTTCACACTGGCGATTATGCACTATTGCACGATAATAGTAATAGCCTATGGGTTAGTGTTAATGATGACAAACTTCTGTACTACGATACTAAAGATAGTGACGAAATAGACGAATTTGCAGCCGAAACAGCATCATTCTACTTTAAACGCAGTTTTAACCCACATACTGTCCCTGGATGTTTTCAAGACAAAATATACCCTCTTGGATTATGTTATGCAGTTCACTCAGATCGACTTGATGTAAACGAAATGACGAGAATTATTAAAGAAGATTCTCCATATAAATATAGAAAAGTTGCCAAATACCTTCTGAATTCAATTGGTTTGCCAATAGGGTTTTTCCCGACACTCTCACGCATGCATGAGGCCCCAAAATCATACAAGAATCTGAAAGTTCTCTTTATGGTAAGAGCGTGGGACCCGTATTCAGATCCCGAGTTTGAATTGTCCGCTAAAGAAAGCGAAGATCGTATAATTATCAATGAAATGAGAGCAAAGTGCTTAAAATTGCTCAAAAAGGAGTTCGGTGATGATTTTTATGGTGGATTTGCTCATACTGAATTCGCCTTAGAAAACTACCCAGACTTAGTTTTAGACAATGTCTTATTATCAGGTCCAGCTAAATACATATCGACAATGCGCGAGTTTCCAATATGCATCGCAACAACCGGGTTACATAATTCTATCGGATTTAAACTTGCGGAATATGTCGCTTTTTCAAAAGCAATAATATCAGAAAAATTAAACTTTGAAGTCCCAGGCGGATTTTCAGCCGATAAAAACTATCTTGAATTTAGCACCCCTGAACAATGCGTTGCATGTGCCGTCACATTAGTTGAAAATGCTGAAATAAGAAATCGAATGATGACTTTAAATTATGAGTATTATCTAAACTTTCTGCGGCCTGACAATTTGGTGATGAGATCCCTGGATATAGCTATGAGCTGATCCCTTCCAATTTTTAACCTGAATGCTTCTCGTCGAGTACTTTTTCGTTCGTAATTTCGTCGTAATACCAATTTAATCCATTTTATTTGCACATACCGGATCTTGCAGTTATTAGGTTTTAATGGATTTAAAATGAAATAACACCTTATACTCGAATATTCTATTCTCATCAAGTTAGGTACTTACCCATAACGGCAGGACCAACTCCTGGACCATTCCCGTGAGTTATATACAAGTTATGTCCATTAGTCTTACCGCGAAGTTTGTATATTGTGCCGCCTTGGTGCGGAAGATTCACGGTTGAAAACCTGGCTGTTTTCCTGTGCCTACTCTTTTATTTTCAAATTACGTTAAATCATCGTGTCACGCCCTTAAAACTGCAGGTATTGCACACCGATTTTGATTATGACTGTAAGATGTCAAGTTTTTATATGTGTGTCTGCTACTTTTTGTTTTACATTGCAAAACACTCATCGTATTCGGTTATATGATCGCGGCCATGTCCGCTATAATCTATTAAACGATTCAATAATTCTTTATGTTTGCCTGATATTAAGTTGAATGAAATTAAAGAATGTCGGTGGCAAATGATGGGCAATACAGTTGGTGCTTACCTTTCATTATGCTTGTATAATTGGTTCAGCATTAAAAATCTTTTTTGACTCATGAACAAAAATATTTCTAAAATCGAATTTGGGGTTTCATGATGGAAAGCGAACGAAATGATTTTGGCAAACCGGTTCGAGAACACCCAGTTGTTCAGTCACGGAATGTATTAGTAATGACCGCAACCATAGACCCTCGCGGCATGCCAAATACCGCAAGATGTAACCCCGAAATACGATTGAATGATTATTCCTTGGCGCTCCAGTGTTGGCTTGCAGAGGGAGTAGTGTCGCACATAATTTTTTGCGAAAATTCTGGATACGACCTCCAATCGCTGCGTCAGATTGTCGAGACAATGAACCCCCATCATGTTGACGTTGAGTTTCTCTCGTGTGAGCCTCAAAATTTTCCCCTGCACCTGGGGAAGGGCTTCGGGGAAATAATGATTTTAGAGCATGTTGTTCGCAATTCGCGCGTATTAGATAGTAAATCGTCCTTTCTGAAAATAACTGGTCGCCTCTTTCTGCGAAACTCGGCACCATTATTCTCTTTTCTGTCTAACAATCCAGGAATAGATGTTTTTTGCAATCTGTCTCGCAACCTAACATATACAGACAGTCGAGTCTTTGGTAGTACTCCGGGTTTCATTGGAAAGTATTTATGTGCCCAGTATTCAGTGCTTGAGGAGTCTAAAGGGATTAATTTCGAAAAAGCATTGGCCCGAGCCGTTCATCTCTCAATGGCAGATGGTTTGCGCTGGTCCATGCTTCCGGTGGTACCGAGGTTTGAAGGAGTTTCCGGTACTCAAAACACCAGCTCGGAGATTGGAATTGTTCATTCGATTGCAGCCGGAATACTGCTCCGTATCAAACGGATTGCTTTTAGCAGGTAAGTATCTGCGGAGAGTCTCCCACCTGATAAAGTCTAATCGATGTTATCCCAGAAAACGAGACATAACTCCTTCGTGCTGCAATTTGTCGCCAATTAGCGAAGGGTAATTGTGATTTGTGGACGCCAGTGTCACTCAAGTTCTGGTCATTCGGTACTATTCAGAGAAGCAGTCACAGGTCCAAAATGAGATTTAAACGACAAAGCATACGCAATAGTCCGTCCAAGGTGGCAAGGATACTCCATGTTGTAATCAGTTTAGACATAGGAGGTCTGGAGCGTTTTGTTCTTGATCTTATAAATACAACCTCAAGCGCCTTCGATCATACCGTGGTCTGTTTACAAAGACCTGGTGACCTCGCGTCTCTTTACGATTTTTTTGAAATTATATCGTTGGATTTAAACCCTGGTTTACAGGTCGGGGCTGCTTTTCGTTTAGCCGAGATTGTCAAAAGTCGTGGTGTAAACTTGATACATACTCATAATGAAAAAGCTCAGTTCTATGGAGCTTTGGCTGGTCTCTTCACTGGGGTGCCGGTCGTTCACACAAAACATGGCAGGAATGAAAGTGCATTACGGTCGGTGGTACGTAACAACCTCGCTGCTATACTCTGTAAAAAGATTGTTGCCGTATCTAGTGACGCTGCTAGGCAATGCATTGTTGAAGAAAAAATACTTTCCGCTAAAGTAATGACCATCCTCAATGGTGCCGATACCAAACGGTTTCGACGGATGGAAGGACGCCCTCATTTCCGCGAGCAGTTTGATTTTACTCCTTCCGTACCCGTTATTGGCATTGTTGCCAGACTCGCCGAGATAAAGGACCATGCCACCCTTCTAGCTGCGTGCAATATATTGGCACAAACTGGGCTCGATTTCAAATTATTGATTGTTGGCGATGGCCCTTTGAGAACCGATCTTGAGGCCCGCACCGAAAGGTATGGAATGACAAGCAGGGTTGTCTTCACTGGCTCGCGGCAGGATGTCCCTGAACTAATGTGTGCCATGGATATCTTCGTCCTGTCTTCGATTAGTGAAGGAATCTCTTTGACCCTGATTGAGGCCATGGCATGCGAGTTGCCGGTGGTTGCAACAGCTGTAGGTGGTAACATCGAGGTAGTCATTGATGGGGAAACCGGTTTTCTAGTGCCACCACGCGATCCTGCAGTCCTTGCTGGTCGACTCAAAACATTGCTGCTAAATCAATCATTACGCCAAAAATTTGGCAGGAAAGGGAGGCAGCGCGCCGAAGCAGAATTCTGCCTATTTAAGGCTGCAGAGCAGTACGTAGGCTTGTATCGCTCGATAATATTTGGGAATTAATCATGACCTGTAACCGAATTCTTTTTATCTCCAATCTCTTTCCTAACTCGCTTCAGCCCCATCGTGCTTCTTTTTCAAGACTGCAGATCTCCGCTCTTAGTGAACTCGCCGAGGTTGATGTAGTTGCCCCCGTCGCCTGGACCACGCCTAGGCGTAGAGAGATCCCATCTACCGGACGCCTTCAAGGCTGCGACGTGTTTCATCCGACATATTGGTACACGCCTGGTATTCTGAGAAATATGTATGGGCTCTTTTACTTAGGTTCTATTCGCAAGTCAGTAATGCGGTTAGTCAATTCTCACCGCTATGACGTTATATACGCGTCATGGCTTTATCCTGACGGATGGGCCGCTGCACGCCTGGCCCGCGAGTTTAATATACCCTTGGTTCTGAATGTCCTTGGCACAGATGCAAACCGATTGTCATCTGGCACGGCCGTAACTGAAAAATCCTTGTGGGCGATAAGACAATCAAATAAAACCATAGCCGTAAGCCAGGCTCTTAAGAATCACCTTGTCGGGCTCGGTGCTAACCCCGAGAAGATTGAGGTAGTTTACAATGGTGTTGATAAAGTCACATTCCGACCTATGGATCGAATGGAAATGCGCCATCAGTTGGGGGCCGCAAAGAATGTCCGTCTGGTTCTGTTCGTCGGCAACTTGTTGGAGAGTAAAGGACTTAGGGAACTCGCGCATGCATTCGGCGAACTCGCGCATAAAAAAGCTAATGGGGACATTGAACTCATAATAATCGGAAGTGGGTCCTTTGAGCAAAAAATGCGTTCCTTGTTGGCGACGTTTGGGGTAGAGAAACGGGTCCGGTTCCTCGGCGTCTTGCCGCAGCCTGAAATAGCCAAATGGATGAATGCCTGTGATGTTTTTTGTCTTCCAAGCTATGCGGAGGGTCAACCAAATGTTTTGATAGAAGCACTGGCCTGCGGGGCCAGGATAGTGTCCACAACCGTTGGCGGAATACCGGAACTTGATCTTGGCAGAGGCAATATGCGGCTGGTCGAGCCGCGCTCTGTTCCTCTACTTGCGTCAGCCCTGGAGGCATCCTTACTCATCGGGTCTACACCAGTTGAAGGATATTCTGTCAGCTCTTGGCAGGAGAATGCTCTGCAATTGCGGCGCATTTTCGACGTGTTATCTTTTTAATAGCCTAAGTTTCAGGAGGAAATATGTTAATTGAAGACCTCAAAGCTAAGGCGCGCTGGCTATATGGTAATGATAAACTGTCTATGGTTTTGAGAGCCATTTTAAGTGATGCGACTCTTGCTCTTCTGCTATATCGCGGCATGTCTTTTTTCGGTAAATACCACCTAACAAGCCCGATTGCTTTTGTCATGCACAAGATGAACTCGATTCTTTGCGGTTGCGTAATAGGCATGAAAGCAAAGTTTGGTCATCGGCTAATTATTTTGCATAGTGTTGGGATCGTCATTAATTCGGCAATTGTAGCTGGTGACGACGTTACACTCGAAAGCGGTGTTGTTATCGGCGCCGAGAAAGGCATGAGCCCTAAACTGGGCGATCGAGTGTTTTTTGGTACAGGTGCGATTGTTGTCGGTGGTATTACCATCGGGAGTGATGTGATTGTCGGTGCTAACGCGGTTGTGGTGAAAGATGTCCCCTCCTCAGTCGTTGTCGGTGGGATTCCTGCTAAAATAATAAAGTATAAATGATACAGTTAGTCAAATTGTTAAACAAGCGCAGATTGGAGATTCCATGGACATTATTTATCATTTCAGAGTAAAGGGCGTCGGGCCGGAACGGGTGCATATCTCCGGGATAGCAGGAGCTTTTGAAAAACTTGGACATAGCGTGACTTTTGTTTCTCCTACCGATGTGAACCCCTTAAAAGCTGGGGATGTAGCCCCGCAAAAGGGGGGATTGCGTAGTTTATTGTATTTCTTCGCGGACAAAACCCCACAAGTTTGTTTTGAATGTATGGAGATTCTTTATAATTTGATGGCGTTTAAGAAATTAACTAAGGAGATAGCCAAGGTCAAACCCACGTTCATTTATGAACGATATTCTTTCTTCTGCTTTGCTGGCATTTATTTAGCCAAAAAGTATAGAATTCCAATAATCCTTGAGGTCAATGAAGTCGGCGGTTTTGACCGTGTTCGCCCTCAGAAGCTTGTTGCGCTCTCAAAAGTATTTGAAAAATATGTCTTTTCAAATGCCAATGTTGTTATTACGGTGTCTGATTTTCTAAAAGATCAGATAATTGCCAGAGGCGGAGTAAAGGAAAACATGTTGGTCGTTCCTAATGGAATAGACCCGCTATTATTTTCACAAATAGTTCACTCGACCACTTTAAAAGACATATTGGGGTTGAGTGATCATACGATAATTGGTTTCGTTGGCTATCTAGTCCATTGGCATAGGCTTGATTTGCTGCTTCATGCTTTTGCAAAAGTGATTAAAGTTTACCCCAATGTGAAATTGTTATTGATCGGAGACGGAGTTCTTAAGGAAGAGCTTGTTAAACTTTCGATTGAGTTAGAAATAGATCGTAGTTTAGTAATTACCGGACGCGTTGATCATTCTGAAATACCAAACTATATAGATGCAATTGACATAGCCATAATTCCGAACTCTAACGAATATAGGTCTCCAATTAAGATGTTTGAATATATGGCAATGGGGAAAGCTATCATCGCTCCCGATCAACCACCAATACTTGAGGTGCTTGAAAATGGCAAGACTGGTTTTATATTTAAAAATGGTGACGGAAATGACCTCTTTACTAAAATACAAACAGCATTGTCTAATAAGCAAATGTGTAATAGTGTAGGGCTAAATGCCAAATATTTGGTGGTTAATGACTTTACATGGGATATCCACGCTACAAAAATTATCCAATTCTTGCTTGATAAATCAGGGAACGAAACAGAATCTGTGGCACGGATTTAATGGTATGTGAAACGATGCTTGCTTTTATGATAAAAGCGAACTATCGTTTCCGAGACATTCCATTGAACTTAGCATACCACCTATTCTTGGGACACAATTTGCCAATCAGTAAATATTTTAATTTGCTGCCTGACTCAGTTACGAGTAAACAATTTCCGAAATAGTTTGGGGTTTTTATATTTAAGCGTTCATTATGTACTATAATTTAAAGCTTTTGTGTTCATCTGGCGAGGGAATTGATAGTATGGTATATGGCACGCGCAAAGGTAATTGGAGTATTACGACTACAGCAGATGATCTAGCAGAAGGTCTCTTTGGCCAAATTGTATTGTATTTTTTTGAAATACTTACCTATTTGTACTCACATTCTATTTATCCAGCGTGGGACATAAAATCAAATCTTTACGGTGTTGAACCTAACTTCACAATCATACCAAGAATTTTTGACCTTGCATATGAATTACACGGCCAGTCGCATTATCATATCCGATTATCTGACCTACGCAAATATAACTCCTTTGTCTTGGGAAACAACTGGCATGAGTTACATGATTTATGGCACTCATTCTTCAGAGTTCCTGAACGTATAGTTGCTGACGCGAACAAGGTGGGTGACCTAACAGCAAGCCTTGGTATTCACTATAGAGGTACCGACAAAATGACATCGTGCGACACAAACCCTGTTTCGTAGGGCCATTTTATAGAAATCATCAACGATTTTATGGTTTGTCCGCAGAATCTATGGGTAAAAAGTCGGTTGTTGATGTCTGAGCGGCTACGAGCCTAATGAAAATAGAGCATCCCATCCTTCATATCTGTCATGATGGTTTTGACTAGAAACCTCATGCTGACAGAACCGGAGGACGGGATGCAACTCAAGTCTATACTGAACCGAGTGCAAAGGCATCAATGTTTTACATACGGGACCAGTCGGCTGCTTAAGCAGGCGACCAGACTCGTCATCGAGGTCGAAATTAAGGCCCGTAAGGGCAGCAAGCCAATTTGTTCTGAGTGTGGTTCACCTGGCCCAGGTTATGGCACACTGTCCGTTCGACGATTTGAGTTCGTGCCGTTGTGGGCATAGTCGTCTTCTTTCTCTATGCCATGCGGCGGGTAAACTGCCGGACCTGCGGCATAAAGGTAGAGCGGGTTCCTTGGGCCAGTGGTAAGAATCACCTGACTACCACTTACTCGTGGTTCTTGGCCCGCTGGGCTCGACGCCTCTCGTGGAAAGATGTCGCAGTAGTCTTTCAAACCAGTTGGGACAATGTCTTTCGCTCCGTCAAAATCCCCTCGTGTCAGAATAGTTGTCGCCTCGATACCTTTTGTAATATAAGGGGCAGAGAGGTGATCAATGGCAAGGTACTCAAAAGGATTCAAACAACGAGCTGTAGCACGGTTACTGCCGCCGGAGTCTTCTCCGGTTGAGGTGGTGTCAAGGGAGATCGGAATCTCCACGGAGACCCTGGAACGGTGGCGCTCAGAAGCACTGGCAGCGCCGTGCAACGATAAGACCTGGACCGCGGCGGCACGCTTTGAAGCGGTGATCGCGACAGCAGCCATGGATGAGGCTGCGAAGAACGCATGGTGCCGGCAACAAGGTGTCTATCCGAGCGAGTTGGAAAAGTGGCGCGCCAGCGCGGTGCAGGCCCTGGCAACGCCGGAGGAGACGCGAGCGACTCCGCAGCAGACGCGGCACGACCATCACCGGATAAAGGAGCTTGAGCGCGAGCTTAGGCGCAAGGACAGAGCCCTTGCTGAAACTGCGGCGCTCCTGGTTCTCTCAAAAAAGCTCTCGGCGATCTACGGGGAAGACGCGGACGACTGATCCGTCTGGAAGATCGCCAGGAAATAAGTCAGCAAGTCGAGCACGCCCATGCATCCGGCGCACGCTTGAGACCAGCCTGCCAGCTCGCGGGCATCGACGTGCGGACCCTGCAGAGATGGAAGGCCAATGATGGTCTTATGGTTGGTGATAAGCGACCCGAAGCCGTCCATCCGCGTCCCGCGCACGCGCTCTCAGATGCCGAACGGGACGTAATTCTTACGATTGCCAACGAACCACGATTTGCCGAGGCACCACCGGCTCGGATTGTCCCGGTGCTTGCCGTTGAAGGGGTCTATGTGGCCAGTGAATCCAGCTTCCACCGTGTCCTGCGTGCTGCTGGGCAATCCGGTCACCGTGGACGCGCCAAGACTCCACGAAAATCACGACCGCCGACGACTCATATCGCCACAGCTCCCAACCAGGTGTGGTGCTGGGATATGACCTTCTTGCCGACGACTATCATCGGTTGCTGGTTCTACCTCTACCTCATCCTCGATCTTTATAGCAGAAAGATTGTCGGATGGGAGGTTCACGCCAGCGACAACTCCGATTATGCCGCCCATCTCGTCAGGCGCACTGCATTGGCTGAAAGCATCCATTCAGGGGAGACAAAGCCGGTTTTGCATGGTGACAACGGCTCTACTCTGAAGGCCACTACCGTGCTGGCGATGCTCCATTGGCTAGGTATCGAACCTTCCTACTCGCGGCCGCGGGTTTCTGATGACAACGCCTTTGCTGAGGCGGTGTTCCGGACAGCCAAATACCGTCCGGAGTTCCCTGTTCGCGGGTTCAAAGATCTTGAGGACGCACGCCTCTGGGGAGCGCAATTTGCCCATTGGTACAACTTCGAACATCGTCATAGCGGGATTCGGTATGTGACTCCTGCACAACGCCACTCAGGCCAAGATCGGGACATCCTCAGGGCACGCCACGAGCTCTACATCAAGGCAAAAGAAAGCACACCAAGCCGATGGTCTGGCAACACCCGGGACTGGACCCCCGTCGGCGCAGTCACTCTCAATCCGGAACGCGAATCCATCGTCAGCACAGCGGTGTTGCAGGCAGAGAATAAAACTAAAGAAGCGGCATGACTAGGCGACAACTAGCTTGACACGCGCCGAAATGGCCGTTGCATGGGGGCTGGAACATCGCGACCTTGATAACGTAACGGCGATCGGTATCGATGAGATCGCCTGGCGCAAGCGTAAGGAAAAGTTCCTGACCCTGGTTTACCAGATTGATTCCGGGTGCAAGCGGCTGCTATGGGTCGGCCAAAGCCGCACAAAGAAGGGCTCTTCAGGGTTTCCCGTGGGTAACGGGGTAAAGATCAAGGCCGCCAAGCCTGAACCAGATCATTATTTTGAACCGCTCAGCGTTCCGAAATCCCCGAGCGGCGTTCTTGATTGCCTCTACCTTTGAGTTGATTCCCTCACTCAGGGCGTTGGTCACGCGGTGGGTGAAGTAGTTGAAGACTTGGGTCAGGCGGGACTTTAGCATCTTCGCAACCTTCTTCACTGGGTCGAGCCGACAGTGCGTGGCCCAGAAATACCAACTCTTCCAGTGGGAACGGGCTGCTGAAACGCGTTTGTAGCGCCACATGCGACGCAGGTTCTCCTTCAGCGCCCAGGCTTTGGCGGTCTTGAGGTCGCTTTTGCGCAACAGATAAAAACTAGCCCAGTACTTACGAGGGACCCTCTCCTGACCATAGAGCCACATATACTTGGTCCGCGACAGGCGATTATCTCCGTCCTCCGCAAGAGCCTTGTGTTCAGTGCGCCTGACCTCATCGACCGCTCCAGTCATGTGTTGCATGATGTGGAACAGGTCGAAGACGATCTTTCGCTCGGCCTCGGGGACCTTGGCCAAGGCTGCTTGGAAGTAGGCCTCGTGCATGTCCATCGCGATGGCGGTGATTGCCTCAAGTTGTTCGTCGGTCAGGGTCTCAAGATAGGACTCGAAGCTACGCTTGTCGCGGCCGTCGGCGATGTGTTCGACGGTGCCATGATCGAGATCGCAGACCAGAGTGAAGTACCGCTGGCCGCGGGCAATTGATTTCTCGTCCACACCCAGGTGTTCGATTGGCCGAGGCTCCTTGCGCTGCAATCCGCGCTTGACGGCCCGCGAGAGGATGTGCCATGCCTCATCCCAACTGATCCGCAGGATCTGTCGGGCGGCCTGGATGTGAGTCACCTGCATCACGTCAATTGCCAATCGCTCGAACAGCAGTGTGAACCTGGCCTTCGGTTCTGCCCACGGTAATCGTACCTGGTGGACGCCATCCTTGGAACATTTGACACGAGGCGGTCTGGCACGCAGAAAGGTTTGAAACTGGCAGCTATTGAGGTGCCGCCAGACTCTCTCTTCCGAGTGATCGTACACCGGCAGCAAGTCACCACAGACTGGACAAGGCCACTTCTGCCCTTGCGGATGCTCAACAGAAACATCCACGCGCTGTGTAGAAACAGACAGGTCGACCTTAGCAACAGTCCACGGAGACTCAAGACCCAGAAGATGGCGGTACAGTTCGGTATCTCTCATGGCTCCCCCCTTTCACGGGAGGAATTATATCAGATTAGAAGGCTTTACCCACGGGAAACCCTGAAGAGCCCTCATGTGGCTCAGAACACGAGAAACCGACGGTCTGCCATTGATGCTAGGACCACCAGCCATCCAGGCTATGCCGTCAGCCAGAGGATCAGGAAGCGAATTGAAGAAGGCTTCGGCTGGATGAAGA
>Ga0209123_1000939_pt1 | contig 32587 bp, 34 predicted proteins | sample BarGraIncu00431A_FD_184500 | JGI IMG/M metagenome (GOLD analysis project Ga0209123, IMG submission 184500) | Arctic peat soil microbial communities from Barrow, Alaska, USA - Barrow Graham LP Incubations 004-31A (SPAdes) (version 2) | ecosystem: Environmental > Terrestrial > Soil > Wetlands >... | reverse complement strand
AACTCTATCTGGAAAATATAAAGTATAATATTCTATATAATTAGTTGTCATATAATGATTAATGTAACAAACATAATTCCCTGTATCTGTATAAATTGGATATGAACACTCAGGAAGTAATACTTTACTTTGAATATTGTTCTTTGCATCAAAGTATAAATACTCGAATGCTTGACCACATGATTTCATATTCTCATATAACTTTGTATCAATCCTTTTAAATCTACCTTTCTTATATACATTTTGATATTCTTTTAATGTCTCAGCATCATCACCACAAATCAAAGTGACTGGGTTTTTCATTAGAAAACTCACGTTATGATCTAATAGTATTGAAGCAAAATTTAATTTAATTCTAGTTGGTGCAATCCATCTTCCATCTATATTGATTAAATTACCATCTTTAGGTCGTTCACCATCTAAATATGATTTTAATTCAACTACTTTATTGATTCTATCTATATGCTGTTGTTGACACACCTCACTTACGAACCAATATGTTACGTTTCCATAATATTCTTTTATGTATTCTTGTAAATTCATTGTCATCGACTCCTCTCTTATTATAAGTAACTTCTGCTTGCAATCATGCACATTACGGATAAACCTAATGAGATTACCAAATCATCATGCATAGTCTCGCCTCTTTGATTACCTAGCTTTCCATTCTTTTCTATGTAAGTATTCAATTGATTTAAGGTCTCTATTTCATTAACACATATCATTGCCATTTCAAAATACTCTTTTAAATCACTAATCAATTTTGATTTTGTTCCCTCCATAGAAGTCCAACCCATTGAGAACTTAGTTTTACCTGATATTTTATCAAACCTCTTAGTCTTTAATATTTGTATGTAACCTTTTTCTTTTAATCTTGTAACCAAATCCATACCAGTTCCACCATTCGTATTTACCTCAATATTTAACATCATATAATTAAAATACATTCCAATTTCATAACAAATATCAGCAAATTTATATATAGGAACATCATTTCTATTAAATGAAGCAACTTGTTCGCCATCTGAATCTAATATTTGAACTACTTGACCATCTCTATTTCCACCTATTCCCATTGAAGTATCTACTCCGCCCCAATAAGTCATATTTTTATCGAAAGTTTTATAAATATTGAATCCTTTTTCCTCTCCATAATATCTAGCGAGTAATGGAGGTAGAGGCTCATTTTCATTAACTTCTTTAAAACTCAATGGTTTAATTTCTTCAGCATTTAAATAATTAATTCTTTCCAATATAATCTGTTGGTCGAATACATTATCAATACTATTTCCTGCGAATGCCTCCTGTGGTGTGCTAGGATGTTCGTTAAAGAATTTGTTTAATTTCATGTCCAATAGTTTCCATTTTCTCCACATCAATTGTATCAACGTTGCCCCTTTCTTATATAAGTTTAATTCGTCTGGGTCTAAATCTTTTTCAGTTAACCTATTTCCATGATTGATTGATTTATACCATTTTTCAGACATTATATATTCTGACTTATACAATTCTTTATTTTCATACCAAGCAAAGAATACTAGTTTATATTTACTCTTACCATTTAATGCTCCCATGCATAGTCGATAAAAGTAATCTCCTGTTCCATTTTTCGCAGTGGATTCTATTAACATTCTACTGTCATCATTTTTAGATAATAGAGGTTCTAGTGAAACGACTGCATCTTCTTGAGTATTTGAATTCCATATACCAAACTCAGTTAACATTATTATTTGTGCGGTCTCACCTCTCAGTAAATCCTTATTGCCTGCTACTCCAAATATAACTCTGGCTCCATTACTTAGTTTAAATTCTATATCATTGTCTCGTAGAGTATTAAGTCTATGAGGTTTTTGTATACTATTATATTGTCTCTTAAATTTATTTGCGACCGCATTACGTGCCTTCTCTTCATAAGAAACTATAAGACACGTTATTTCAGGAGTTATAAGCATATTTCTAATTATGTAATTAATGCAATACTCACTTATTCCTATTTGCCGACATTTGAGACAAACTACAAATTTATTATCTTTTACAGTATTATTCATTATTTCTTGTTCACCATTATATACAAATTTTACTTTCTTATTATTAACATCAAGTATTTTTGTCATATTCTTAGCAAACAATCTGCTATCATTAAAAATTTCATTTATTTGTTCTTGTGCAGTCTGCTTAGCCATTTATATTATCACTCCCTTATTTCATGTCATAACTTGTTTCTTCTATCACCTTTGGCTTATCTACTCTATTAGCCTTATTTAACGATTCAATTTCCTTTTTAATAATCTTTAATGCATTTAATGATTTTTCATCTCCCTCAATGGCTTTAGCTAAATATATTTCATATAGTCCATAAAAGTCTTGATTCATTTTATAAGAATATAACTCTTGCATATATCCTTGAAATTCCTCTGTACTCTCCCACATTTTTAAATTTTTAAAACTACTTTCACCATCGTTATAAACACCGTTTATTTTTCGTCTGCAATACTTAAATATAAAATCTTCCTCTGTAATATCTGAAAAATCTGTTCTAATATTTGTTAATTTATTTATCCACATGAAGTAATAATAGTAATGTAATTTTCCATCAAACTTTTTGTATAATTCTGTTATAAAATTTCCTCTAGGTTTATTTCCTTTTCCTTTTGCCATTTTATACCACTCCTCTTTTTTTAAATTTGTCTATTTTTATCTATTCCTAAAAATTCAATTAATAAATGCTTAGAAATAGATAAAAAAAGGGATAAGGAAGTTACTCCCTATCCCAAATTATGTATGATTATTTAGTTTTCTTAGTAGATTTCTCCACTACACTAATACTATCAGGATATTTTTTTAATATAGCAATCTTATCCTTATCAGTAGTTTCATACAAACCATTAATGAATTGTATTCTTTCCACATATAAGAATAAGTTATCTGTCTTAAATTTCATTGTTCAAACCTCCTATACTAAAACTATTTTAGAAGCACCCTTAGAGTTACCAAGTTTAAGTGTTGCTTCAACTTTAACCATTTTAGATATAGAGTCACCAGTAATTGCAAGGTCTACAGCTTGAGCAGGTTGTAATTCTTTAAGTTCAAGATAATCAGGATTAACAACAACTACTGATTTTGCACCAGAAAGTGATGGACATAAAACGAATGTAACGTCTCCATATTCTGTGTGGTATTTATCACAAGTGAATCCTAAAAATAAATCTTTAGCAAAGTATTGAACACCATAAAATTCATTAACTGCTACCTTATCAGTATCAGATATAAAACATACCATGTTATCAGAAGTTCCTGCATCATATAATTTTTTAATCATAGCCTCAAAGTCTGCTTTAGTAACTACTGAACCAACGGCAGTTACAACATTACTAGCATTAATTTGGTTTAATAAACCATTCATTTTCTGACCTACTGAACCAGTTTTAACTGCTAAAGTACCAGTCATTATTGTGTCTTCAAGTTTATATTTTAATTGAGTTAATTTCTTAGTAGTTTCACGAGCCATAAGGTCGTTAACTCCAACTATATTACTAGCTTGAGCAGTACAAGAAACCTTTGCAGTTCCAAGTAAAAGCTCAGTATAGTTAGTTAATAGAGCAGTTACATCTTGTTTATCAGCAGGAGCATCTTGACCCTCTATACCTGTTGATATAGCATCACTACCAAGTGTTTCCTCATACCAATTTATGATAGGTGATTCAGCTTTTGAAGTCTTACCCATTTGAAGTAAGAATGATAGGAATGGAGTCCTCTGTGGATTGATTAAAGCGATTTCCTTGCTTAGGTCTAGTGATTGGAATTGTGCGAAATTATCTGATGTATACATTAAAATTCCTCCTTTTGATGGCTACTTTTTCGTAGCTCCGTCAATAAAACATTTATAGTAATTTCTTTATAGACTAATTAATAAAAGTCACGATTTTTGTGTATATAAAAAGACTACCAACAAATGTTAATAGTCTTTTTAATTCTAATTATCTTTTATTTTCTACTTAACTTATGAGTTATCATTGCTAATATGTTGCCCTCTTTTTCGGCTTGTTCATATCCTGTAGCTTGTACTTCATCAGATGGTATAAATCCATCTACATGACTAACACCTTTATTTAATACTTTAGACATTTCAACGATTTTCATTACCATATCTATGTCATCAATACTTTTTACAAGTCCAGTTTCCATTATAGTTTTTTGGAGTTCTTTGTCTTGAACTCTTTCCATGATAGTACTTTTAATATTTGCAGTATTAAGTAAATCTGACTGAGTTTTATTAGATTCTTCTAATACTCTTAGTTTTTCAACCATTGCATCATACTTAGTTTCAGCATCAGTTTTAACATCCTCTTTAGCAGCATCTTTTATTTCTTCCTCAACTTTTACTTCCTCTTTAACTGGTTCAGCCTTAACCTCTTCAGTTTTCACATCATCAGGCTTAACAACCTCCACTTTAATTTCAACTTCTTGACCTTCTACTTTTACATCTTCCATTATTTAATCAATCCTTTCGTTTTTTATTTTGTATTTCTTTTTAGATAATAAAAAAGACAGTAGAATTTAATCTCCGTCTTATTATCATTAATATATTGTTTTAATTTATTTAGATTGCAAACCCACAAAATTTCCATCCACATCAAACCCTAATTTAAACGAATAAACATATGAACCCATTTCGTAAGGTAATCCTATAAAATCTTCACCTATAGACTTATAATGTGCTTTCTGTTCTTCAAATGTTGCATTGAATGGAAGTATAGGAGTCATTGTATTATCCTCGGTTCTTGTAATTTGTTTTGTTTCTAAGTTATAATATATAACCATTAAATTGCTACCTCCTTATATAAATAATATCTGAGTGTTGTTGTATTTGCAGGACTTTCATTAATACTTCTTATTACATTAAATTGTATTCTAGTAGTGTTAACCCAACATCTAGTCATTTTAGTCATACCTAAAAAAGTATCATTATTCGGGTCTGCTACATAACTTCCAAGTCCTAACAAAGATACGTCTCCTCCTGCATTTAATATGTAAGCAGTGTGGCAAGGACTGTACCCTAGATTGTGGTAAACATCTACTGTTTTATTTGTTTCTCCTTGTGCCAAACTTAATGTAACTGTTCCACTTGTTAATATTTTGTGCATATTATGAGTTCCATCAATAACAACTACATTACTTCCATTAGTTACATTAATTGCACCATTTATAATATTAAACTTGCCTAACTTGTTTGATATATTTCCATCAATGTTATTAAAAGCAATTTGCACATCTCCTGCTCTAGCTTGTATTTCAGTTGATAACGTTGAAGTTGTTAATTTTGCACTTATTTCTTGTGCAGTTTGAGAAGTATAAGTATCAAATTCACCTTGGCTTACTTGACTTGTTATAGATTCTGACATAACTTGGAATTGAGCATTTTCTGTTAAATCTATTTTTGAAGAATCTGTAATAGTTACTCCTGTTTCATCAACTCTAAAGGTGGAAGATTCATTTTCTATGTAGAGATTTTCACCTATAATAATTTTACCTATAATAAATTCGCCTGCTATGCCATCTGTTGAGATATAAGAATCTACAGTTTCCAAATTATCTGAAGTTGTAACTAGCGTGCCTGCAACTAACAAGAGTTGTTTATCAGGGTCTCTTGTATCAGAAATTTTTTGACCATTCTCGGAAATTTCAACCTTATTATATCCTGCTGACCCAATAACATTCTGTTTAGCCATATCAAGCGAATTTTCAGTAAACAACTTTACTGCCCCTGCCGTTCCCCGTATCAAGTTCCAATCCAGTTTCTTAGTATTTACATATTTTCCTACCGTAATTGCTTGAGTCATTTTCTGTCCTATAGCATTTAAATCATCAGATTTCTTATTCTTATTACTAAAATCAATAGATAAACTATTAGTATCAATATTATAAGAATATGCAACAATCCTTAAATCAATATTAGTTTTAATCTTAGGAGAATAAACTCTAATTAAGTTACCTAATTTAATCTTATCCCAAATATGTTGTGCATCAGGTTGACTATAAAAGTCTATTAAACTAACTTGATATTCAGTAGTGGGTATATGATATTCTTTTAATACATCTTCACTTGCTTTCTTTAATTGAGAAGGAGTTGTATATACAGAACTTGACCATTGTTCAGTTAGAGTCCAGTCTTCCAATTCAATTCTAGTATCATCATTAAATATCAATATACTTGTACCTATTTTCTTTGCATTACTTTTATTAATATCTGTTGCAATTACTGCCATTAATACATTAGTTGCCGTAACTTGATTATTCAAATTAGTAATTTCTGCATTCTTATTAGCAATTGCAGTCTTGTTATTATTGCAATTCAGAGTAGCAGTAGTTAAATTGGTAGCATCTTTTGTAACAATATAATTAGTCTGAATAAGTGCTAATCCTGTTTTTAATATATTTAAAGTATCTAACTCAGTATTCTTTGTTACTAAAGATTGCTCTATAGTATCTAATTGAGTCTTTAATACTTTAAATTCAGTATCTTTTTGAACAAGTAAAGCATTATAATAGCCCAAAGCTAATACGAGTTCTTCACTCATTTGTCCACTTGCTATGTAATAATCATAATTTGTAACATAACTACTTCCATCAAGCGTGACACTATTTATAGAAAGATTATTGTCTCCTGATACCTCAAGTCTTGTACAAATACTCTCACCTTTTGTATCTTTAACAAGACTTTTCAAATAATTTTCATCTGATAAAATTATTCCAGTATCACTTCCAAAATTCTCATTATCATAGCAATTAATTAATTTATTATATGTATCAAACATAAATAGAACTTTAAAAGCTTTTGCTATATCATCTTTTAAAAATTGTAATATTGGTTTAGATAAATCAGAAATCCACCTATAACGGGGACTAGTTCCTCCATTTATTACATCATATTTTAATGATTCATCGACATGACCAATTCTCCAACTTGTTTGTTGTTCAATCATATCTAATATGCCATCTTTATCAACATCATTTACTAATTGTCTTTCAATGCCAGTAATTGTTATGAGATCATTATTTAATTTTGACTCTAAACTTTTACATTCAACACTAATAGTCATTGCATCTGTAGATTCAGATACATTTTTAATTATGTAATATGATTGAGATATAGGGTCTGCTATGTCTCCAACTTTTAATAATATTAGATTCTCTGTTTTAATAGAGTCGTACTGAATATTATCTATAATTTCATGCGTAATATCATCTTCTACAGTTTTTGGAATATCAAATTTAAGACTTGAAATTCCTTCAATAGTTGGCGATAGTGTTCGATTAAATGCAGTGCTTAAAAAATTTATAGGTTGTCTACTCTTCATCGTTTGTATTAGCGAATAGTCGTACTTTTTATTTATATCTAAAATTACATTCTCAAATAAATCCATGTTTCCTCCTCTTGATTCTTATATTTGTATTGGAAATTGCATTTTAAACTCTACTTCAGCATTAGCAGATATTTGAAGTCTGTTAATTCCATACCTAAGTTTTAATGCATCATAACCAAAATTAAAATTGCTTATTCTCTGTTTACCAGTGCTTGAAATTATTTCTTGCTTTGAATTTATGCTGATACTTTCATTTAAATCCAGTCCAGTAAAGGAAAGAATTTTACCACAATTAGAATTATTAGCTAGTGAAAAACTTGTTGCATTCCCTGTTAATGTGAAAGTAAAAACATTCGGTGTGAAATATGCATCAACATTACTATTATTTGATATTTCAATTATTTGTGAACTTGGACTTGCTTCATAATTAACATACATCATAGGTGCATAAGGATATGGTGCGTTACTTACACATTCGAGTTCAAAAATTCCCACATTTTGTCTAAAACTAATAAATTGTGTTTTTGAGAACTGTACCCAAAACTCGATATCTGGGAAGTCGGCACTTGTAAAACAATGGAAATTATTATCAGGTGCGAAAAATTGCATTAAATCCATACGTTCAAAATTATCAAACGGCTCTTGGTCATTTCCTATTTTCATAACTTGAAATGAAAGTTTGTATGTACCTAAATCAGTTCCGTAAAAGCTAGTTTTTTTAAACCTAACATGTTCAGTTATAAATGTTTTTTCTGACGACAACAATTGAGTAATATTGCCTCCATCAAGTTTAACCAGCATTATTCCTTGTGATAAATTGTCTTGACCGTTCCATTCAAAATCTGTTGACATAAAACTCATTTTTTGTTGCCTCCTCTATATTTTTAATTAATTATATTCATAGTAATAAGAGGAGCGTTTTAATTCTCCTCTAACTGTCTTTAGTGGTTATTTAGTCCAAAATCTGAAAATACTCCATTAATTTTAGTTACAACCATATCACTAGCTTTAGATACCAAAGCATTCAAATCAGGCATCATGTTTGAATCAACATTTCCTGCTATTGAAATCAAAGGCTCATTAAATGTTACTCCTGCACTTTTACTACTTCCAACACTACTCATATCAACACTATTCATTTTAGGAATACTAAAATTCATTGCTTTATTACTTTGTGTAATTCCAGTAGTTGCATTCCCCAAATCGTTCAATATTCCCATTGCTTTAATCTTCTTCCATTGAACATTTTCAGGTGCAGTTAAAACTCCTTCGTCTTTGTGTAATCTTGCTTCAAAATCATCATATGGTACATTATCTAACCCCTCTTTAAATCCTGGTAATTTCCCTGTAGTTGGACTAATAGCACCATAATCTGCTAATACTTTAAATAACCCCTTAGCCTCTGTTAGCACAGCGATTAAATTCACCTTTACAGATTCGCCTGAAGCTTTCATTCCTTCTCCAAACTCATTTTCAAAGTTTACATAAGCTTGAGTAATTGATATAATATTGTCATTTAAATCTCTCATTTGTCCACTTTGCACTGCATTAGCGCTCATTTTAGCAATTTCTTCATCCGAATATTTAACATCGAGTGCATCTAATTTATCTTGTTGTTGAGTATCTAAATTAGTTGAAGCCGTATCAAAATTTTCATTATTAACATCTCTACCACGATTTAATACCATTTCATCAATTACTGCCTGTTGCGTTGTCTTTGATTCATTTAATGTTTTTAATCTAGCTTGACCTGAGAAACTTGTGTCTCTACTTGCAGATGTAATTTCAGCGTTTATATCACTTAATGCAGATTGCTCTGTTTTAAGATTCTTATTATAATCATCTGTAGTATTTGTTTTATTATATAATGCTTGAGTATCTTCTAATGCTTTCTTCTCAGTATCATACTGGTCAGTAATTGCTTTCTTTCTTAATTCAACTTGCTTTTGTATTATTTCAGTTACTTTAGATTCAGCTGTTGCGATAATAGCAAGTCTATCAGCTTCTTGTTGTCTTAAAGACGTATAAATATCTTGTTCTGTACTCAAAACTCCTAATAATTCTGTATTCATTTCTGCAACTTGTGCATTTGTATATTTTCTACTGTCAATTTCTCTTCTAATAAATCTTTCCTTTTCTTGCGTTAGAGACATTTCTTCTTTGAGTAAAACATTTTCTTTTACAGAATTATTTAATCGAGTTGTTCCACTTTGACTTTGTTCAGATTCATTTTGAAGTATTCCAATTTTAGTTGTGATATCTGCAACACGGTCATCGTACTCTCCAAGAACACTTTGAAAAATCTGATATGGAATTGCTAATAATTCTTTTTGCATATCAATTAGTGAAGATTTTTCAGTCTCAATTTTAGATAATATTCCATCAGAACCACCATCAGTTGTGCTAGAATCTACACTACTAACTCCACTAGAAACATAACTAGAACCACTAGAAGTAGGCACATTAGCCATAACTTTATTGTAATATGCTAAAGTTCCTTCCCCATAACCTTGAATGCCCTTTTGAACGTTTCCACCGCTCCATCCTATACGTTTCTTTAGATATTTAGCCATAGCAAATATAGAAGATTGTGGGTCAGTTCTGTCAGCAAGTCCTTCATCTTTTGCAGTACTGGACAAAAATTGAGCCAAGCCCGTAGCTCCGCTCGATTTATTTTTTGCATTGGGATTAAACCCACTTTCAGTTTGTATCATGCCGGCTAGTAGCGTAGGCGAGATTCCATATTTAGCTCCTGCTTCATTTATCCAATTTGCATATTTACCATTTGCATAATTACCTTTATATGTTCCAGTTCCATTATATGTACTCCCTGCTGAACTTGAACTACTAGTTGATGAACTAGCTGAACCCTCCATGCTTGTTAATAATTTTGCGTTTGCAGTATTTACACTAATACTTTTTTGCGTAAGTGTAATTTCTTGTTGAATTAATTTAGCTTTAGCTTGTAATCCCTCACGATATTCCTTACTATTTTTATTCAAATCAGCAAGACTGTTATCTTGAACCTTCATTAAAATGTTCAATTTTGACATACTGGTGTCATAATCTTTTACAGCATTATTTGCTTGTTTAGTAGCACTGGCTAATCTCTTCTCGGCATCAGTAAGTCCTTCAGTTGCTTTAGTTGCATCCTTAGTATCATCAGCCATATATCCACCACTACCAGTCGTTGAAGAACTTGAAATTGTTGGAGCTTTCATTGAAAATTTACTCTTTAAAGCCTCAATTGCACTTATAGAGTTTGTCATATTTGCAACTCCCATATCTAATCCCGTTATTTGAGTATCAAAGAATCCCGACTTCCCTGCATCTGTATTTGCAAGTGCTGAAGATAACGCTTGATATCCTTGTAATTTCTTCTTCATATCATCAAGTGTTTGCATTGTTCCCTCAGACATATATTGTGCAGTAGCAATAGCATTTTGTATCTCAGTGTTCGCCGTTTGGGTACTTGCCATCTTTAAAACTTCAAGAGCATCAACTTGTCCACCTAGTAAATCTGTATTAGTAATTACCATATTGCCATTCTTATCAATGCTTGTTGTAAGTCCTTGAACTCGTCCAACTAATTGTTGACTTAAACCTGATAATAATTTTTTCTTATCTGCTGATTTATTTTCTTCCTGAGCTAAACTTTGATATTGTCCTATTAAACTTTGAGTTTGATTCGCCTCTTCAATTGTTAAATTTGTTTTATCTTGAATTTTAGTAACGGCACTATTTGTTGCAATATTGCTTTCTGCAACTCCTAACTCAACTATTTTATTTTTAGCTAAATCTACATGGAACCCTGCCTCCTCAAGAGTTTTAACAAATTTATCTAAATTTCTTTGACCTGAATCATCTTTAACTCCATATCCTAAATCTGTTTTAACAGTTGCTAGTTGTGCTAATTTCTCTAATTCTTTTTGTTGTTCTTTTAGTTTTGTTGTATTTTCTACTATTCCTTTGTTGTCCATTTCGCTCATAGCTTTAGAAAGTCCCTCATACTCTGTTTTAAGTTCTTTTACTTGCTTAGAATGTTTATACTGTTCATAGATAACTACTCCAATTACTGCCGTTAAAGCCGTTATAGCTAATATAACTGGATTAAAATTCAATAAGAGTAAAGTCTCAGCACCCTCTGTTTTAAGTAAACTCATAAATGCAGTTACTTCTCCAATTGCAAATTTCAAAGCTCCAAAATTCTTTATAGCTAATATTAAACCGATATATGTAGCAATTAATAGTTTAGAATCTGTTATAAGGAATTCTGTTACCTTTACAATTTCTGTTAGTCCTGATATTGCATCTTTAAGAGACTCACTTGTTATTGTTTTAGTCCAAAGTTGTGTTAAAGTATTCTTTAGTTCTGCTTTTTTTGCTTCAATGGAAGTCAGATATTTTGAATAAGATTCATTCAATGCTTGCGCCCCATCATCAGCTTGTATTTTATTTTTTAATTCATTTATTCTTGTCATATTATTTAATGTGCTTAATGTTAATTCCGCTTGTTCCTTACCACCTATCAAAAAAGAAAGTTGTGATTTCTGAACATCTGTAAATGAACCCATATTCTGTTGTATCTTTTTAATTACATCTCCTAAATTATTCCATTCATCTTTATTTTTTCTGAGTGCAATTCCTTTACTATTCAATAATGTTTCAAGTTTGTTTACCGCTCCGACTTCTTCATCATCACCACTATTGAATCCTAGTTTCATTTTGGTGAAATTAAGCAACATGCCCTTAAATCCATTGCCAATTTCTGTACCCGCCTTAGCTGATTTTTCGCTATAATTTGTGACCATTGCAAGGGCATCATCCATATTAATTCCAGTGGCTTTAAATGTCTCTGCTGAAAATTGCATGGCAGAGTTGATTTTTTCAGAGCTAGAAGCAGAAGTATTATCCAATAACGCAACCTTTGAAGCATACGCCTCTAAATCTGTACTATTAAGTTTGTACTGATTACTTATTACAATCAAACTATCACTCATTTCCTTATTTGAAACGCCCGCGATTTTAGATAATTTAGTAGTTGTTTCTAAGTTTTTGTTTGCCGTAGCGTTATCTACGCCAGACCTCAACCATGCCTCTGAGCCATTTAAAACTTCACTATTAACTACTTTTAAATTTTGAGCCATTTCTAAATAAGTTGAATTCATTTTCTCCACTGTAGCAACATCTTGGTTCGTTATCATTGCAATATTTACATTACTTTTATTTATATCAGCAATTTCTTGAATACCCTCTTTTACAAGTCTTACTGTTCCATATACTGCCGTCATTCCAATAGCAAATTTAGCCACTTGACCAATTGCATATTGCATATTAGAACCAAAACTTTTTGCTTGAGTATTCATATTTGAAAGTCCTGAAGTAGTTTGATTAAGTTGATTATTCATGTTCCCAACTTTTATTTGTATTACATTTTTATTAGCAATGTTCTGCATTTCTTTTAAAAGAGTTGTAAATTGTGTTTTAACTAGTTTCACACTATTTAAATCTAAACTTGTCTTGATTCCGTACATTATTCCATCTCCTTGTATACTTATTTTTATGATTTTTTTTCATATTTAGGTATGTTACAAAATCACAAAAATAAACATACAATTTTTTGTCTATTTTAAAACAACATAAAAAAAGTAACCATTCCTAGTTACTTAATTATCTAATCTAATAACACAATCTTTACCATACTTCTCTTCAAGTTCATCTATAGTAAGTTGTATAAAATTTCTTGCAGGATAATTATGATACATGTTATCAATACCTGTAGAGTCCTTATGTCCCATGTCAATCCATTTTGGAGTGTAATCTCCAACTGGATTATACATATTATCTGTATGACCTATAGCAGACGAATTAAAATATATAATACCCTCACTTAGAGTAAATACATTCTCAATTGAACTTAATAGGTCGTTTGTCCTATTATATTGAACTGGACTATATGAATTATATACTTCATTTTCTACATTTCTTTTTAATATATTTTTAGCATCAGCCATGATTTCTTTTAATTGCATTGTAATTTGAAGAACTATATATTTTTCAAATTCATCAGCCTCATTACTCATTTATAGCATCTAATTCACTAATCTTTTTTATTATTTCTCTTTTCTTTAATTTATCTTTAACAGATTCTAACTCTTTGTATAAATCTTCTAATATTTCCTCTTTGGTCTTTGGGGTTTCTAATCCTAAATCTTTTACGGTAGTTATAACACTTTTATTTAAATCCTCAAATTTCTTTGCAGTCTCAAATAATTCCTTAAAATGTACAACAAGTAAGTCCATGTATCCTGCAAATTGAATTGAAGGAATTTTACACATTTTCTCGAATTCAACAAACGTAATATCTGTATCAACATTAGAAATAACTGGTATTAAATTAAACATAAATTCTAAATCATTATCAGTAACTTCTTTACCTTTTAATTCCTCCATTATGTCACTATTTATGCCGTAGAATTCTAGTTCCTTACCCTCTAATCTCTTTGCAACTTTACTAAATACGCCATCAATTATTTTGAATTTAGACACCGATTTAAAATCACTTAAATTAATTCTTTCCATTATTATTTACCCTCACTTTCATTTTTTGTATTTTCAAATATATATAATATTAAATTATTTATTACGTCCATCAATTGTCCCTTTATGAAAATATCTTCTCTATTTCTTTTAAACTGCATAGTTGTTAATTGCAAATCATCAATTTTTTGTAATAACTCATCACTATCAAATAGATTTACATATTTTATATATTTCATTTCTTCTTCGTATTCAGCCTTGATTCCTCTTTCTTCAGCATCTTGTATAGTCCAGTTTTTAACATTTTCATAATACTCATTATCTCTAATCATTATTTATCACCTTGCTTTGCTTTTTTCTCAGAGGCTTTTCTATCTTTAGTATTACGTAATTTATCCTTTGTTTTTTCTCTTTTATTTCTAAATTCTGTTTTTGCAGAACCTCTACTTTTATGTTCTTTATCTAATTTAAGTAACATTTTTTCTAAATCTATCCTCTTTTGCTCTTCGGTTTTTTTCTTTACATTAGTGTTTTTGTGTTGAAATTCATAGTCCATTTTTAATCTTATCTCCTTTTATTCTTATTATTTATTTTTTAAAATCAAAATACAATTGCAATTATAATCTTTTAAGGAGTGCAACGAGGGTATGAATCCCGTTGCATATTATTAGATTAAAAAAGAAGTTAATTCTTTGAGTATGCACACATTTAAGTTGCAACTCTATTTTAATTTTAATTAACTTTAAAGGGTTTTTTATTGTGAACCCTAACACTTATGTGAAATGGGCAATGACTCCCAAAGGAAATTATCCCTGCAAAACCTTCACACTCAGCACATTTTAAACTTCGGAGGAATTGAGCATCTATTACGATACTCCGAATGTACAAACGATAAAAACATAAGTCAATTCAGTTGTAGAAGTACAAGAGGTATCATGTACAATTACAAATAAAGCACCACATTTAAGTGTGCTTTATGAGCCATATAAAATTAATTATATGACCTAAAAACATACTTAATAATTATTTCTTTTTTGTTTTCTTTCTCTACGACATTGTGGGCATCTTATTGGGTCGTCCCATTCTTTTTCTCCGTAGAAATCTTGTTCTCCCTCAGTAAATGTAAATTCTTCTTGACAATCTTGGCATACTAATATTTTATCTTCCATTTTTAATTACCATCCTTTTTTATTTATTATTTTTTATTGTGTTAATATAGTTTTTGTGTTATAGTATAGTTGATGTATTGTTATCTTTTATAAATATTAAACACTAAAGCTTCAGCCATCTCTTCTAGTTCACATTTTTTTAATTCTTCTATATCTTTAAACTTAACCTTATACGGCTCATATTCATTTAATAAATCATTATCAGAATATTTTTCTATTAGATAATATTCCATATATAATCTTTCCTGTTTTGTAACTCCATCACACCATGCAACTTCAAAGTGATCTAATTTATTAGCATTCCATTTTTCTTCAGTTAATTCTACAGAAGAAAATCCATTCATATGTGAAATTTCCCGAGCATACATATTGTCAGTCGAACCACAGTACTTAACTTTTAATTCCTCAGTTACAATAAAATAAATGCAATGTCTAGTATTCTCTTCTCTAAATTTCTCATAATACTTCTTAAAATATGATTCGTTTCCTGTATAATATTTTTGTTTCCATTCTTGATATTCCATAATTTTTTATAACTTATTTTTGCTTTATAACCTCTGGCATTTTTCTATTTTGGTCTCCTACTCTACCACCTTTCTCGCCTTTGTAAATTTGTATAAATGGGACAATTATTTTGTTATAATTTCTCACCATCCTCTTAATTTATTTTTTAATCAGTTCATTTATTTTTTTAAGATATATTATATTTAAATCTCTCTCATTGCACAAGAATTTACTTATAGAGCAATCACTTAGACCTGTATTTATTGCAAAGAAACTTTGCTTAACTCCATATTTAAGTAAGTACTTTTGTAATTTTTCTCGTACTATATTATTTGTTAATTCATTCATCACTGCCACCCTTCCCTTATATTTTTATAGTTTATTACTATTTTTCAAAATCTATTGACACTTTACTTTTATTTATGTTATACTATAATTGAGTAATTTTATTTACTAATTATTATGATGCTATTCCATATATATAACAAGTCTAAAATTGCTTCTAAAGCCTTATATACCAACGCTTATAGCCACTATTTTTATTTTATTTTTTGAGTTATTTTTCTAATAATTGACATAAAGTGTCGCAAAATAGGTATAAACTGACCATGTATCTTTTTTCTAAATGTGGAATTTATAACATAAAAAAAGAGATAGTTTGTTTCAACTACCTCTATATAATATTTATTTTTTAGATTTTCTTTTCTTATCCTTGGCTTTTATTAGTTCTTTAGCACATTCCTTGCACATTTTTTGTCTATTACTTTCTCTCTTAACTTCTTTTCCACAAACACTACAGAATAGGAACCCTTTCTTAGCACTTTTCCTTGGTGTTTTAACTTTAATGTTTTTCTGTATATTGGTTAATATAATATCTCCCAATACATCAAACAAAAATGCTTTCTTACAACCAGGATTATTCCTATAGATATTTCTTACAACTATGTCTGTAGCATCTACTATATCTATTCCTAATTCCTTTACAAACACTTCAAAATCATTCCTTATAGTTGCATAAACTCTCGCTGCAATTGCTATTTTAACGCCATCCTTTTCAGAATCATCCTCCTTAGCTTGTGCAAAATAACTTTTCATTTGATTGTTTAGTATTTTATACTTTTCAATTATAGCCACTGCTACTTCTGTCGTAGTACTAATTTTAAAATTATTAGCTAAATAATGAGAATTAAACTTATCTTCTCCAAAATTATATGTTCCTTGAGGAATCTCATCTATTAACTTACAAGCTTTATTTACGGTACTATCGTTCATTTCTTCTACTTCACTTGTTTTCATATTTTTAGCATATTTAAAAAAGTAAGGTAATTTATCTTTATCAGACGTTTTAATCTTATAAGACATATCAGTTTTTAATATATCCTCTTTCTTTTCAGCAACTTTTATAGTATTTTCAAAATTTAACTTAATTTTTAAATTTACTATTCCTTCTTTATATAACTCGTTTAATTCTGTTCGTTTAGCTTTTTTAGCTTCCTTACCGATTATAGTGAATAATATCTTTTGTTTTTCTAACTTTTGTTCAGCCTTTAATGCCTCAACTCTTTGTAATAATATTGTTCTTTGGTCTATCTTAAATTCTTTTACTTCTTCTTTTACTGAACTGAATACCTCAGGACAATAATTAGTTTTGGCTCCGTCAATAAAAAAGTTATTTAGTGCACAAAGAATTTTTGCAGTTTTAACATCTCTTTCCTCGCTGTTCCATATCTTAGTTAATTTATTTGAATATGTACCAATATTACCAAATTTAAAAGCACTCTTTAATGATTTTATGATACTATCTTCATTAATTACTTCTGCATCAGCTTTTTCCATTTCATAATACAGGGGAACTACATTCATAGCTTTCATCTCCCTATCGGCTATAGCTACTAAACTTCCTTTTATTACGAGGGATTTATCGCCATCATTATCATTTTGGATTAATTTTGTGATTAGGTCATGGCTTGAAGTATAAACTCCATTTGTTATAAACCAATCTGATAATAGGACTTCTTTATCTTGATACTTTATGCTTCCTGTAAAATTCTTTCTTACAGCGTGTTCTGCATAGCAATGGGGCGACCGATTTACAAGCAACTCATTTTCTTCTTTAAATATATTACAATAAACTTGACCATCTTCAAGTAATCCACAAGGATTTTCTTGTCCTAAAAATATATTTTGCATCCATGCAAACACATCTGGAATAATAAATGTATATGCACTACCCTTAATAGAAAATTTTCCTTCTCTTGCATCATTCTTTAAAGCTGTTATTTTAGTACTTAATTCTTCTTTTACATGTTCGTCTTTAAGCAATGCAGGATATAACATTAATGCATTTTGAAAATTAGTTAACTTTTTATTTGTCTTAGTAGCTCCTAACAAGTTTAATTGTGTCTTTCTATTTACATAAGCTTTTCCAACTAAATCCTTAATTGGATTAGTGAACTCCTTTAATTCATCCTCTTTCATATTTACCAAGGTCTGAAGCATCTGATATGTAAATCTAGCTTGCTTAAAATCTTTAACATTCTTTGGTTCTTCGTTACATTTATTAGCTACACAAGCTTTTCTTATTACTTTACTGCTAGTTATATCCCAACCATTTTTACCTTTGAAATTATCCTTGTATACGTCCCAACCATATTTAACTATTTCTCCGTTTTCATTTAATATATTCTTGTAATATTTGTGCATCTTGAATTGCGACTTAAAGAAAATAACTTTTATATTATCCTCTTTTAAATCCCATTCTCTATCATCAATATCAGTCACTTTATAATTACCCTCATTAAATAACTCAATCCACTTTATGTAATCGCAAGGTGTTAGTAATCCTTTAATCCAATTTAACCTACACATAAAATTAACTTCAGATAACTCAGGTAATATCCAACCACATCCATCAGAATGTTCTATAGGAACTCTCATATCAGGAACTCTTTCAACTTCTGTTAAAGCTTTTACTGTTCTTTTTTCTTTTACTATCTTACCATTTTCATTAAAATATTTATTACCTTTTGTATCTAATTTATCAAAAGTCTGCTCTACTTCCTTAGTTCCAATATAATCTACTGTACCAATAACTTCTGATTCAAAATCATTTAAAACTATGCATTCATCAATATTAAAATTTTCCCACACTTCTGAACTTGACGAATTCAAACTCAAATATGCCAAATATTTATTAACATTACAACCGCCATTTTCTTTACTATTTATAATCTCTAATGTTAATCCAGCAGTTAATATATCGGCTATTTTTTTATATTTAGTTTCAGAAATCATAACTAATTTTTGTTTTCTGACTTGACCGGCTGAAGAAACTAGAAATATGTAATGTTCTAATTCACCATTTTCTTTTTCCCAATCAAACCCTTTAGAAATTATACTATCCATTATAATGTGCTGAGTTATTTCTACAATTAATAACTCTTTGCTCAACTTATTAAATTCTAATTCCATCACTCTAATTAAATTGCTATCAAATAAACTTATCTTATCGTATTTACTTAATTTAGTTGTATTCAATTTTCTAACCTCATTATTTTCTTTTAATACTAAATCTAATTCTTTTTTCTTGTCTTCTTTTAGTTTATTTGCATTTATGTAAATATCATTATTATCCTTTAAAGCTAGTTTTATTTCTTCAAATCTATCATTATATTTTTTTTCAATACCAGTGAAATATCTCTTTATATATTTTTTACTATTAAAAAGTTTCTCTTCTTCATCAGTAAAATCTTTACTCCATCTCATTTCATATAAGTTTTTAATATCCTCATAAGAATTAAATGTATATTTCTTTTTCTCTGCTTCTTCTAACGCGCTATATAAAGCGAATCTTTCTAAAGCACCTATTATATTCATTTCATTAAGCATTTCACTATGTATTTTATTTTCTTCCTTATTATAAAAGTAATTACCACCTACACTGTATATTTGAACCTGTTTATTTGCTATCATTATTATATTCCTCCTCGAATTTCTTATTATTTATTTTGGATCTCGCTGCAATTATTCTATGTAATTTTAAATATTTAAATATGTAATCGTTCGGGGTGGTTCTTTTCCACCACGATATCTTTTGAACTTGACCTTTCTTTTATTTACTGTAGAGTTAATAGTCATAATGAAACTCTGCTCAGCTTATTTCGCTCTCGCTTCATAATCTGAAGAGTTTACTATGATTCCTACTTGTTTCGCCACCGTGGCGAAGACTATGTTAAATTTTTATTTTTCTTATTTTCTTATTTTCTTAAAAAGTCCCACTTAAATGTATATATATATTAATTACAATTCAAGGGGAGTTTTTCTAAAATTATAATATCTTGCCCTCTAATTTTCACATTATTTTCATACTTTTTTATAAACACTTTTGCATCATCTTTATAAACTTTATCTGAAAAATGTTTACTATCTTTCATACCCAATTCGATACAAATATCTTTCTTTTTATATGAGCCTTCGTTTAGTGTTTTCACTAATTCAATAAATTTTGACACGTAACTGTTTTTCTTTCTTTCACTATTATCATAATCGGTTAATTTTCCATCTGTACAAGCCTTAATATTATAAAGTTGTTTCAACGTAATTAAAACCGCCTTATCAATTTTACAAAATATATGAAAATACCCCACTGGTTCATTGCTTCTAGCTATTCTTTTACAACTTTGATAAAAACTTGATGCTATATCATCAGTCATTAATTGTTGTAATTCTTTATGATTTTTAAATCCCCAGTCTTCATTCCCATTAATTTTACTAGTTTCCATTTCAGCATCAGTTAGTTTAGTTTTAGTCCAGTATTCATATAGAAATATGTAATATGGTATTTGTTTTCTTGGAGTTTGTAGAATGTAACAATAATTATAATCACCATAATTATTAATCCCTCGCATATTATCAAAGTTAAGAAATGCATATTCCTCAAATTTATCAGTAAATTCTTTATCAATGTGATTTTTCTCAAGTTGACTACACTCCGTTTTACTTGATAAAATTAATATCTTGCTGTCTTTTTTACTATGCTCCAGGATATATTTTATTTTATCTTTTCTAAACTTTGTAATATCATTTCTTTGTTTGAAACTTTTAGATGTATTCTCCCTATGATAGTAGAAGTTGCAATTTGTGTGGTCTATTATTCTAGTACTATCAACAACATCAAAGAAATTTTCATCTAGTTTATACATACTATTAAATTTCGCAGAAGCATCTAACCAAAAATTGTTTTTTAGTTTTATAAATTCAAACTCACTATTATATGTGTAAATAGTTTTATATTCTGAATTTATTAGAACATTATCGTTTTCTATTTCAGTATAAAATAATGCTATCCCATCAATAAATTTAGTTAAATCACTTTTGGTCATTATGTAATTACTATCAATGCCATAATCTTCTAATGATTCATCAACAATATTTTTTTCTATAAAATTATTTATCGTTTCACATTGTTTTTCTATAGAAAAATCAACACTATCAAATTCATCTGCATATGTAACTCTGTGCATCATTCCATTATTAAAATTATTATTATCTATTAATTCAAGAAGTGGTTCGCATATTTTCTTATATATTTTTTTTATTTCATTATGTGATTTAAATATATTTAATACTTGGTTATGTTCAATTTCAGAAAAAGTTGTATATGTACTATTTACATTGTCTATTTGTTCATCGACAAGTAATGAATTAAAATTTTCCTCTAATTGGTCTTTCATTTTTATATATCTTAATGTATTTGCCTGACATAATCTAATAAACATGGAATGTGTTATTGTTATAATCTTTTTAGTTAAACATTCATTGAAATTACTTGTTATATTTTTATTCTTCTTTTCTTCGTCTTCAGCACTTGGAATATATGCAATTGCATAACTTTCATTAGTTTTTTTATTTACTTGAGTAGCAAAATCAATGCACTCTTTTTTTAATTTACTTACAAATACAATTCTCTTTCCTGTGGCTCCATGTTTTTTAATGTCTTCTACAATACTATAAACACTACCTGTTGTCTTACCTCGTGCAGTTTCTAAAGTGTAGACTTTAAATTTATTGCTACTATTTAATTCGCCAAATGGTCTAGTTATGTCTTTTACCATTTCCATTAATTCTTTATCATTTTTGTTAATACTATATTCTCCTTTTATTTTTGCTACCAAAATCGTTACCCCCTTATTTAGTTGTTTACACTAAATTCCTTAAAATATTTATCTACAACTATCTCTAACTCAGGGGAGTTATTAAATATGTACACATTATAGTTAGAATTTCTTTCATCCTTGGGCATCCTCTTTAAGTTAAATCCATTCATCATTAAGTATCCTGCGAGGTGCGATTTTTTTGCACAGAATACGTCTCCATTAATTTTTTTCATTATTATCATCATTCTCCTTCTTATATTTCTATTTTCAATTATTAGATAGCACCAAGGAGAAGTTGCTCTCCTTGGTCTAGTCTATTTATTCTTCTTCATTATTTAATATTTGTTTTTGTATTTCATAGCCTAATCCTTTATTTAAAGTCCCATGTTGAGGTACTGGAATACTATTAACACCATCACTATAAATTAAATGTGAGCCATTTTGACGTATTGGTTCATAACCACTTTCTAATAACAAATCATCCATTACATCACAATCTAATATCTTCTTCATTTTTTGTTTCTTAATTTCTTCAGTAGTATTAAGTTTTTTCAATTCATCATATATATCAGCTTTTGCATTTGTTATTTCTTGTACATTATTTATTAAATCATATATATTATTCATATATTCCCTTGCAGTTTCTCTGAAACTCATATTAATTATATATTGGATTCGTTCAACAAACTTTTTATTTTCAAATCTTAGATTATTAACTGTTTTACTATATCCAATAATTTTACCTTTAGTAATAAGTTGTTGTAATTTACCTAGATTGGGTAGTGTTTGTATTATTATCTCATCAGTCATATCTGGCACAAATTCTCCTTCTTTGTTAAAATACTCCTCTGCTTCAACCTTTAAATAAGCTATTTCATAATATGTTTTCTCGTATTCTTCCATATTTAATTCATAACTCTCAAAATCAATCATTTTTGACATTATTTCTTTTAGTTTTTTAATTAAATCATGCATCAAATTATATTTTTCTTGTCCTTTTTTATCTACGAAATCAAGAATTTTATCTGAAGCAACTGTTAAAAAATAATCTTCTATTTCAATTTGTGTATCTTTAAAATCTTTTATTAACTTAATTTCTCCTTTGCCCATTTTCTTTATCTTATTTTTTGTACCTTTCATCATTAACACTCCTCTTATTTTTATTATTTTATATTGTATTAAATTGATAATAGAGCAAAGAGAATTAGACTCCCTGCCCTTGATGTTATTTTTCCATATAGTATAATAAATTTTCTAAATCATCTAATGTTGATACTAATTTGTATTCTTTTTTTATATCTATAAGGTATTTACACAGTTCTTCAGTTCTTTCCTTAAACCAATCATATTTTATTGCTCCATAACTCTCATATGTTCCCCAAAGGATTTCATTATATAGTGTTATATTATTCAGTTTTCAATGTACATTGTTCTATGTAATTAAATTATAAATTATCTCCGAAGTTCTTTTTCTCTTTTAATACTTTTAAAGTTTTTAATTCACCATTTTCAAATTCTGCTATAGATTTAGCATAATTATAATTACTAGCATCACATGATTCTTTTTTATTATATAGTTCAGCTATTTGCTCAGGCAGTATATTACATCCTATTTCCCAAGTTCTTAATATGTTTGTATGTTTTTTACGAAATTTGTTATTCTCTTTAAACATATTTATTCTTTTAACTTCTACACTTTTAGTAAATCCACATTCTCTATTAGCAAATTCAAATTTATTTGATATAATATTTAATCCAATTTTCCCTTTTTGTTCAAGATAATCTTTTTCATTGCTTATGTATTCTAAATTTTTTATTGATTTATTATAGTTATATAACATTTCAATTATGTAGTAGAACAAATCTTCATATGTATTTATACAACAATTACTTTCTATATAATTGTCTGTATGTTCAAATTTCTCAAAACATTTATGATGGCTAACTCCTTGACACCAATTTAGTACTGTTAGAAAAACTGGACTTGCATCTCTGTTTTTACCTATTATATTTTTACAGATATGTTCAAATTCTTGTTCTACTAAAGCATGGATTAGTTCGTGTTTAACAATATTTTTAACTTTCTTATAGTAATCCTTCCTAATCCAACTTGCAGGCATTTTATGAACACTATATAATGTTAATTTGTCCACTAAAATTATATGTTTTTTATCTGTATAATTATATTGTCCTGCTTGTGTATCATTTTCAAAATTTGATTCTCTAATAATAACTTCATCACGTAATAGTTTTTTCTTTTTATATGGGAAACACTTTTTTCTTAATTTCTCCGTTTCTTCCTCTAATATTTTATTCAATAATTGTTGTCTAGTTTTTTTACAAGTCCTTTTTATAAATTCCATTTTGATAATCCCCTCCCGTGGGTATTTTAATTTTATTTTGTTAGTAAATATAATTTAACTGTAAGAAATTTTCGTTTAGCACAGTTAAATGTCTTGCAATTCGATAAAATGGGTGTTATTATGTATTTAATAGATAATTTCTTATATGATTCACTTCCCTTCCATAGTTTATTTTTGTAGCAGGTATAAATTTTAAATAGTTGGTTAAGATATAGATAAAGTTAATAAATGGATATAGGGAAATAGTGTCAGCTATCCCCTGTAAACTTTTCGTCCGTTCTTATATTACACTATTCATTTGTTAGAGTCAAGCTTTTTTTGCGTTAAATTTCTTTTTAAATTTTAAACTATCGGAGGGTCAATATGGCAAATTACTTTTGGTTTTTCAACAGTCTTTACATCTGCTACATTACCAATTATTAATCCTCCAACCAATACTGTTAAGACTGCTCCTGTTACTACTACATTTGTTTTTTTCATGTTAATCATTTCTCCTTTTATAATATATATTTTAAATACCTGTTAAGGTAGATAATTCAAATTTCATATTTTCTAAGAATTGCTCTTTGTTATCAAAAAAATACCATTTTGTGTCAATTGTATTTTCCACTATGTTAATTAATCGCTTCATTGCAGATAAATTATGTTTTAAACTTGCTATGTTAAAAATACAACTCAACCTTAGTCTGTTATTTGTTGCCTCTCTATATATATTACTTAGAGTTTTATAAACCTCAATACTTTTATCTATATTTGTGTCAGCATAACACCTAGCCATACACTGCATACTCAAGCAGAAATCCTGACTAAACACATCCACTACATTTATATATTTAAGACTTGATTCTGCACATTTTAAAGCACATTCTATTTTATTTAACTTCATATAACTTAAACTTTTTGCGTAATATCCATACCATAAAAATTCATTCAATTTTGTTTTATCAATAAGTTTACTGCAATGATCTATGCATTTTTCATAATCTTCTTCTAAATAAGATAATCTTGCCCTACTTTTTAATATATTTAATTCTCTTTTATTCCCCATTTTAATTTCCCCCTTGAAAAACAACTCCTCCAAGTCTACTGATTCCAAATTCTTAAATTTTCCGTCTAATTGTAAGTGTTGTTTTAGAATATTATTAACCTCAAACATTTTAACATTGCTTATTTTACCTATTTTTTCTTTTAAATCAATACGATTTACAGTTAGAATCTGCTCACACTCAATTTTACTATTTTTTTTAAGTCCACATTGATTAATTTCAATATGACTTTTACATACTTTTTTAACATTACTTGTTACTGGTATTACTTGTATTAAATCATTTTTAAGTAAGTGTTTGAAAGACGATATAATAATAACTGGGTGAATTCCAGTAAGACAATATTTATAAGATTCTTTAAGATTGCACCAGTAGATTTCATTTCTGCAAATACCCATTATTATTTATCCCCTTAAAAATTAATCTTTTCTTTAAACCCTTTAGGCAACGCCTATTATATTAAACTAATACTAAATTTGATAATTTAACTACTTCCCAATCTTCTTCTTCACCACAAACTTCACACGTTTCGTCTGATGTAATATAATAACCTTCAATAACTTCTATTCCTTCAGCCATAAACCCTACTAATTCTTGACTAGAAATTAATGTTTTAATCCAAAGTGGTTGACCTACTTTTTTAACCATTTCTTTAATTTCTACCTCTGTACCGATTCTAAATTCTTCCTCGATAGCTAACATGTACCCGTATAATTTTTGCATCTTACTCATTTTATAATTCCCCCTTATTATTTTCTATGAAAACGTTGGATTTGTTTTCCATAAGTTAAATATACATCATGTGATATCACATGTCAACACTTTTTTAAAATATTTTTCAGTTTATTTTTACAAGTGTTATCACATTTACACAAAGTGATGCTATAATGATATCAAGAGGTGATTTAATGTGGGAGTTGCAAAAGGTTCTACGAGAATCGTATTAACTATCAAAACCGAATTAAAAGAGAAATTAGAGAAACAAGCAGATAAAGAATGCAGGACTACCGCAAACTTGATAACCACAATTATTACTAGATATTTAGGGGAATTAGAGGATGAGGACACGAAATAGATCGTGTCCTTTTTTTATTTTAAATATTCTAATATAAGTTTTTCTAAATGCCATCTCACATCAATTCTAAGCTACTTAAAAAATTATTAGGTAATAGTTATATAGGCAACTTTTATAATTCATTACAGACGATATAATCTCTTATCACTCAAAGTGATAACTGTTTTTAGGTTATATATGCGTGTCGTACCCTATCATATACCACCTAATTTGATTTGTAACAGACTATGTGAGTTTATAGGTATAAGTATAGGGTAAATTCAGAGTAATTAAAAAAAGACTAAGCAATGAGCCTAGTCTATAGTATTATTAGATTTTTACGTTTTATTATCATTTCATCAATAGATTCTTTAATGCAATCTATACATTTCTTTTGAAATCGGTAACTAGTAGATGAAACACCACCAAAGTCTATAAAATCTGCTTTATTCATTCCCTTTACAATGGCATCGTATGCTTCTATCGTATCAATGTCTGTTAAACCTTTCCCGTTATCAAAGAAACCTTTAAGCAATAAATAATCGTAGGACAAAGTTAATGGTATAAGCATACTTATTAAGAAATTGTGATTCCTTTTTGGAATTATCTTTGTAACAAATTCTTTAGAACATATATTTACTATCCCTACGTTCAGTGTAATTTTATGATAAAATTCTAAGAACTTATTTAAATATTCTTCAACTTCTAGTTTCTTTAACTCTAATTCATTTCCTGATAATTTTTTCATCTCACACATAAATCTACTAACATAATAAGGGGTATCATTTTTTTTATCTACGAGTCCAGCATATGAATAACCAAGGCATGCATATAAATCGTAATTTACAGTTTTATCTTTAGCTCTAGTAGTGTTATGTTTGAATATACTTCTAAATATCATTTTAGCAGTTAATTTTTCAATTAATATATCTTTTAACCAAAGTGAAAATTCAGAACGAAATACTACTTCATTAAGTTCTTGTTTAGTCAATGGATTTGTAGCCTGATTAAACCTAATGAATATTTCATACTCTAATTCTTCATTATCTGAAACATCAATGCTTTCTACATTTACTTGACTCCTCATATCTAAACGATTTCTAACATTCGGTGGAAGCTCTCTGTATTTCATATTGCTAAGCCCTTTAAGTCTAGATAATTCTGTTAATGGGTATTTATTGTTTTTATATCTATACATAGCCTTTAATCTATGAGCACCATCTATAACATTCAATAATACTTTATCTTGCTCAGTATCCTGAGAAAGATAAATTATTGGTATTGGAATATTAACCAGTAATGATTCTATGATACTTGACTCTTTTTGTCTGTTAAATTTATATTCTCTTTGATAATCAGGATTTAAAACTATTCCACCATGTTTTCTTTCATAACCATCTTTAATTAAATTACATAATACCTCAAATGAATATACATTTTTCGTTACTTTACATTCCCATTTATTGAACTCTGTTAAATCCATATTTGCAGTATCTGGCATCATCAAACCCCCTATTCATTTTATTATTTTCAACTTTAAACCTCTAGTTATAATCATTAGCTACACAACGTCTAGCAAATGGGCTTTAAATATTATATGATAAAATATCAATAACATTCTTTAATAAGATAAAATAAAAGGTTATCCCACAGATAACCTTTTATTTAGTCATTTATATTTATCATACCTTTTAATTATTTATGTAGCCGTAAAGTTTACAAGGGTTTTCTTCGTAGCATTGAAATTTCATTGCATACAAAAAGACTAAGCTTTTTAAAGAGCCTAATCTTCTTATTTTAGTTAAGTTCTTCAAATATATTTGTTTTCATTAATTTCTTTTTAATGTCTTTTTTTATTTTCAATTCCTCAGGTGTCAATTCTTTTATTTCATCACTATCAGTAATATTCACAAAAATGTCCATTTCATTTTCTAATATTTTCAATACATTATAAACATATTCACATACCAATATTTCTTTTACTTGTGTAATATATATTTGGGTATTTCTATTAAATATAGCACTTAACCATTCTGCATTGTTAGTTTCCATTAATACATTATTCTGTTCATTCATTTCTATAAATCGTATTTTCATTATCCCCACTCCCTCAGTTTTATTCCATTTATTTACATTTTAACACTATATACTCTTTATATCAATTGTATTTGGTACTACTTTTTAGAATATACTTAATTTAATAAATTCATACATACTTTACCTTATGTTAATAATATAATAGAACAATAGAATATTGAAGGAAGGTATTTATAATGGAAAACAAAGAAAACCTAACCATACCTAATACACTTTTAAATAAATCATTTTTTGCTTTAATAATTTTCACCTGTTTATTTATTATAGAATGTAGTAAAAGACTTATTGTTAATATGCTGAATAGTATACCTAATATCAACACATTTGATTTTGTAATTAAATATATGCAAACTAATCGTCATGATTTGGCATTAGGAGTGTTCGCAGTAGCTATAGTAATGGCAGTAATGATTTTTTCAATTTTACATCTTATTAATAATTTTTTAGAAGAAGAGATAATAGGAAGAATATTGAGTGTTATATTGATTGCAACAAGTATATTTGTTATTATATTTGCAGTCTGGAAAAGTTTAATTATGTTTCAACTTGTTGGTGCTATAATATTTATCGGTTTTATGATTGTGGCTATGTTTTCAAGTTTTAATTCAAATAAGAACTAAGGTACTTTTATGAATTAATTTTATGTAACCGTAAAAAATGCAAGGGTAATATTTTAATCCCTTACATTTTCTACGGAACTCTTTATTCTTTACATAATTCCCAATCATCTTTTTCTTTACATAAATTATCTCCTCTATTATTTATACTTTCAACTGCTCTAGTATGTCTCATATTTTCCCAACACTGTGTCTCTTCATTTTTTAATTCTCCTAACATTTCTGAGTGCTGAGTATCTTCATATATTAGTTCAAATTTATTATCCATCTATTTCTCCCTTTCATTCTCGGCTTCATTTTGATTATATTTTACTGGATTAATTGGTATTCCTACGTCATAACATTCATTTAATTCTTCTTCAAATGATTTTTTATCTTTAAAATATATAATTTCTCCAATTTTTGTTCCACTTTTACTATTATAAAGATATTCAATTTTTCCAAATAAATTTTTAGTCTTTTCATGCATTATAATTTCTTTAAGTTTTATACTACAAGGCTCTACCCCTTTACTATGCTCATCACAAAGTATTCTACCATCCACACTAGTAAAATGATTTATCGGTTCAACATTTACATGACATGTATTGCATCCACATCTAATTTCCTTCATGTCCCACATTATTTTTCATTCTCCTTTTCACTTATATTTTCACAAATTCTAATTGCCTCTTTTATAGAATATTGGGGTATTTTATATTGCTGACTAAGCAGACTTAAAACGTCTTTATAATTTTCTGAATTCTTTTTTATTTTGGATATATCTGCTATTAGCTCCTTGGACTCCTGCAAGACTAATTCATTTTTAGAGTTGTAATTTTTATATACCTCAAGTGTTTTTTGAACGGCTTGAATTTTAATTTCTAATAATTCAGCATTTTTAGCTTTAGCCACTAATTGAGGAATATCTTTTTCATTTGTTTTTTGCTGAAGCATAGCATAAAAAGTTTTCAATTGAATGTGCTTCATTTTACTGTATTTAATGCCCCTATTAAGCGATTTAAAGTGTGTTCCAATTCCTTTGGCATAATTGGTCTGCCATTCTTGAAACTTGCTAATACCATCGAAATACCTTGAATTAGCTAATATGAGTTGATTCTTTTTATTCTTAAACCTCGGAATTATTAAACTATGGATATGCCAAGTTTTTTCATCTTTATGCAAAACTGAATATATACAATTTTCTCCAAAGTTGCTTTTGAGCCATTTCACATTTTCCTGTTTCCATATTTCTAATTCAGCAGTACCTAATCCTTTAAAAAAATCAGGACTAGCAGTGATTAATAATTCTCTTCCAATTACTGAATTTGTCCTTAATTTACAATCTTTAATATATTCTTTTACATTTCCATATACATTTGAATCACCAATCAATATTTCATTTTTAATATTTTTATCAGCATTCTTAACGTCCGCAATTCGTTCCATATGTCTCTCAAAATTCTTAATACTATTTATAGTTTTGTGTTTTGTAACCTAATCCAAGTCGTATTTCTAGCAGTTTATTTTTAATCATTTAAACACCTCATCACTAGTTTTATTATATGTAGGTATTCTTCAAAAGTTAAAAAAATTCCTTTATTTATTGTATGAATTGAATAAAATTAAAAATATGGTCAATAATTTAAATATGTTCATAATATATTTTCCTTTTAATAAAGAGTACTACATAGGGTAATCCCCCCAAATGCAGTACTCTTTTGTTTTAAAGTTTCCACAATATCCATTTTCCTGATGAAATCTCACATTTGAGTTCGTAAGGTCTCTCAGAGCCTTTAATAACACTCTGACATTTATAGACTAGCATGTGATTGCCTGCAAGCTTTTCCCTGTCCATTGTAATTACTTTATCAATTTTTATTGTTGAAAGACTTTCATCTTCATTCTCAATTCTGAATCTTACAGGAGTTATTACACCTGATTCATCTGTCCACGATACCATCGAAATTGCTTTAGCTATAATTTTCATACTACCCCTCCACAAACATATGTTCTATATGTATTATACATCATAATACTAAAATTGTAAGTAGTAAGTTTTTCCTATAGATTCAATTCACAACTATTAAAACTAATTATTTGTTACTTACTTAAATTTATTATTTGTTGTAAAAGTTTCTGTTTTTCTAGTAATCCATCACGATATTCTTGTGAATGTTCTGCAAGCTTAGCTTGATTTGCTTCTAACAATTGAAGTTGTGAATTTAATTCTCTAATTGCATTACTATTATCATTAGTTGTATTCGTAGTTTGTATTGCAGTTGATGTTGATTCTTTGGGAATGTTAGTTGATTCTGAGTCATTCTTTATTTTGATCGCTTTTGCCTTTTCAGATGCTATTTTATCTGCTCGTGCTTTATCTGCGATTGCTTTATCTTTTATTATTTTATCCGCTATTACCTTATCTGCAACTGCCTTTTCTTCTTTTATTTTATCAGCCTTTACCTTATCTGATATTACTTTATCGGCTATTACTTTGTCTGCTATTACCTTATCAGCTATTACTTTGTCCGCTGCTATTTTATCTGCTGTTATTTTTGCTAGTTCCACCTCTGCTTTTGCTACTTTTACTGCTTTTATATTTTCTAAACTTGTATAGCTAGTTAAAACTATAATAAAGCAAATTAACATTGGTATTCCATAATATTTTATTACATTACGCTTAGTTCTTTTTTTAGTATCGCCCCACCTTATTACGTATTGTGGTTTAATACATCCAATAATTATAGCTACTACACTTGCAAGGAATAACGCAAGAAATGTTATAGACAGTGATAAAAATAAAACTTCCATATTATTAATAACCCCCATTTTAGTATATATAAATTTTTATTATTTTTATTTAATTCTACAATATTCCATTTTATCCTTTATATTAATGATTTTATTTTATACACTTTTTAAATATAAAAAAAGATACAAGTAAAGTTTGTATCTTTATCACTTGTATCCTTTCTTATATTTAAATTTAATTTATTTACTAATTTATATGGGATTAATATGTAGATACTTTTATGAACATGACACCAGTGACAAGTAGAATAGCCGATTGAAAGGAAGATTGGTTTATCTTCAGCTTTTGCTTTTGCAAAGGCTTCTTCGCTCCAGGGATTCCAATTTACTGGGTTATATGCATGTTGAAGAAGATATGGGGACTTCTCATTTATTAATCTATTTGGTTTTCTGTTTTGTTTATTATCTTCTGGTGTAGACATAGTTACAACAACTCCTATCAAATATGTATTAATAATATTATGCCCATGGTAGCTACTTTGAGTCTCTAGAAATGAAAAAGCATCATTTTATCCAAGTGGTTTGATTTTGTATTGCATACTTATATCAAGATGTGGTCCCACATATGGGATAACCTTGATTTTTATCACAATCCTAAAATCATTATTAGGTCTTTCCTCACTTATAATGTCAACATTCCAAGGGTCAACTCCTGGTGTGTAATTTAGGAATTTTGAATAATAGTCACCAACTGATTTCTGAATATATGGCATAAGCAAAGAGCAGATAATATCGTGATGTATTTCTTCCTGTGAACCTTGAAGTGGTTTATTTGTAAGAGCATAAACACTAGATAAGGGAAGGTACATCGATATAATGCTTATAAATAATAGTGCTATAACTTTTTTTTCATAATTATTTTCCTCCATAAGTAACTTTTTTATA
>Ga0209123_1000938_pt1 | contig 32603 bp, 57 predicted proteins | sample BarGraIncu00431A_FD_184500 | JGI IMG/M metagenome (GOLD analysis project Ga0209123, IMG submission 184500) | Arctic peat soil microbial communities from Barrow, Alaska, USA - Barrow Graham LP Incubations 004-31A (SPAdes) (version 2) | ecosystem: Environmental > Terrestrial > Soil > Wetlands >... | reverse complement strand
AATGCTAATGTAGTATAGGTGGTTTTAGGACTACCACTCGCCACACTAGCCAGTCCATTGTCAACATAAGTTGTATCCGCTTTTTCCGTCGACATATTTGCCAATGCCGACTCTGTACTTCCCTTAAAAATATTAAAATCTGTCTTATCAAGTTTATTCGAAATAGTTGTTACAACTGCTAACGCATTTGTTAATGCAGTAAATTCACTTCTACTTTCGATTGCATCATCATCCCTGATATTTTCAAGCACATTAAAATTAAAAGTAAAGCTTGTTTGAATTTCTCCACTGGTGCCATAAGTAGTTATTTCACACGCCACTGATCCAACGCTAGTTAATGTTTGCGTAGTTAGCAACACGCTTAACTTATTAGTAATTGAGACATCTAATACACAATCTAAAAATACATTTGTTCCATCAGCTTTTTTGAAATATATTCTTGATGTTGTACTAGTTAAAACATGACTAGCCGAGTTGTTAAACAAATTGATTATAAATTTATGACTATTAGTATCATTTTGTTTAATATTGATTGAGTTATTCATATTTATCTTATTAGCCAAATCTATATTTATAGTATGGTCTATTGTATTTATCATTTGCGTCACTCCTTTATATTACTGGATACTGGTTAATTTCTTTTAAAGATAAAATAGGTGCTCCACTTGCTAAATTCATAATAAATTTGCTAGGATTTTCGAGGACATAATTATCTTTTGTTAAATTAACATATGCCCAAATTGTACTAAAGTCTATTGCATCAACTCCATAAAAGGACATATCCTGTATTCCTGTACAAAGCCCTTTTATTTCTCCTGTACTTTTACTATAGTATATTGTCATACTCGCTTCATGTTCTGCTATTGTGGCCATTTTTACCTCCCTAGGCAGTAACTCTATACAATATATTCATGCTGCCTCGCCAGTCTGGTGCTCCCTCCGTTTCAGGGTTTCTAACTAACATATTTGCCTTTACCTCAAACCATCCTTCCGCCCTATTTTCCGCAGTCATTTCTGCATTTGCTGAAAATAATAAATCTGTAGGATTAGCTGGAAATATATTACCAGTCCACCAACTAAGCAAATAATTTTTGCCTATAAATTCCGAAGGCAATTGGATTCTTACTGTAGATAAGCTTTCCACGTTTGATACAAACCCTTTGAAAAGAAGATAATTATAATCCATGTTTGTACTACCTACATGCTTTTTAAATCCGTCTGCGCCCATATGCGTATAATCTTCACCGGCATGAGATACAGTAATACCTAGTTCATCAACATTTACAATATTAGATATTTTGTTAAACCCTATTTTTACATTAGCCGCAGTCTGGGCAATTGTAGAACTTTGTTCTTCTGTAATCTTTTCCCCTAGATCATCGATATATTCCTGTGAAGTTCTAACTGTTGATGTAATAGCTTTCGCGGTAATTAGTAACTCTGCATCATCTACCCTTCCAGTTAGATCATCTACTGCAATTGCTGAAAGTCTTATTTCTTCTTCATTTTGGAATACTGTAGTTTTAGTTGTTGCTAAATCTGCTTTTGTTTCTACTATTGCAGCCTGGTTATAAGCTATATTACTATCCATTTGATTAAATCTATCACTTATATTATCTTTAAATTGTCCTAACTCTATTTCTTCAATAACACCAGTTATTTCATTCTTTTTAATTTTTATTACTCTAGCCGTTAGATCTACTTTGAATATCTTATGCCGGATTATTACACTGTCGCCCATTTCCCAAAACAGTAAATCCTTAAATTTAGCATATTCTATAGTCTTAGATAAATCTATAAAATTAATTGTATAATTAACAGTTGGCTTATCTATTGTCCCCCATAATGCTAACCCAGCATTTTTAAGTTCTGTAGCATCTTCAATCTGGTCGAATTTAATTTCTTTTGTGATGATAAAGGGGTAATTATTTACGAGAGGACTTACTAAATAGCTACTACCACCATTTACTAAATCAATCTTAGCACCATCTTTACCTGTAACCTTAATTCTAGTAGCTACGTTGCTCCAATCCAAGTGTTGTGTAAACCCGTCTATATCTTTACCATAACTTATTAATCGTCCTGTATCCTTACCTAATCTGCTTTTAACAGATATAATAAAATTATTACAGTCTAACTCACCTTTCCATAGTGGTAAAATTTTATTGTAAATGCCAGCTGTAGGGCTTTCTGATACAAAATAAGCAGTATTTAATCCTAAATTATCACACGTTCCCACGCCAAACTTAGGATTAATTGCTATTGCTATTTTTAAAGCATCTGTAACGCTCTTATTTTCTGCCCTTGTATCTTCATTAAAGTCATTATTCAAGTCGTAAAAAATGTGATTAGCGGTAACCGTTACTGTGCAACCATCGCTTTGTATGTTATTTTGTAATGGTATCCGATATAATTGGCCACCAGCTCTTATAATATTTAAACCTACAATATTTAAATATTTACCACGTTTATCTATAGGATATTCTAGTTCCAGGCTACGAGTTTTATTCATCTCATATGTACTAACACATAATTTAGCTTCGTTTAGTACAGCTAGGCCATTATTCCCAAAATCGGTAGTATTAGCATCGTAAATATTAATCACTTACAACCACCTCAAATTAGGGGTAATTTCTACCTTTGTTACTGTGCCAACCCAACTAATAGTGTTAGTTCCAACTTCTAAAATCGGGAATTCTCCATTCATATCACTATTTTTATATACTAAATCCTTGAAAGCATCTTGTAAATTACTATCTAAAGTAACATATCCGCTAATATTATTTAAATATATGTTTATATCATTAATGATAAGCGTAATAGAGCCTGTACCGAATAATTTTATAATCGGTCGGCTAATTGCACTACCACTATTAAAAATCGTTCCTACGCTCGTTAAAGTGATTATAGGGTTATCAATATTTTTTTTCTTCGGTTGACACTCAAAAACAATTATAAATTTATGAAATTCTTTTATGAATTTTTTAAATTCAATTTGATTTATTATTGTAACCTCATATGCTTTATCAGGTTCGTTTGAAAATATTATATCGCCTGATCCGGTAAGCCAACTGCATATAAAATCTAAATCTTCTAAATTCCTTATCCAACACTCCACACTTTTAATAGTGCTTTTGTAGCTTCCTAAATCTTCGGTTATAAAACCGTCTCTGCCCTCTATTTCTATTTTTTTTATATCTTTAGATGCTCGAACTATAGAGGGTAGCGTTTCGATTGTTAGATAATCTGTACTTAAAATTTTTTTAAAATGAAAATAAGGCATAACCATAAGTTATCCCCTCCCTAGATTCTGTTGTTTTAAATAATATTGTAATTCTACTGCTAATGCTGCAACATCTTGTTGCCTTGCATTAACAAAGTTTTCTATATTTAAGCTTAGTTCATTTCCATTTTTATTGCCTTGTGAATTTGCTAAAACACCCTTAGCCACCTCTTGCGCTGTCTTTGTCATTAAATCCAAACTTGCTTCATGGTTTAAAATTTGTGATCCTTTATTTAAATTATAAACCTCATATCCTCTTTCGTGAAGGGTTGTTAATCCACCGTCAAAGTTTTTATCACCTGTCCATTTAGTCTTTATTGGCGTGTAAAGAAGATAAGGATTAAGATTTTTGTCCTTTGCGACCGCTGCGGTTTTATCTCCTAAACTCACATATTTAGTTGTTATAGTATACGTTTTATTAGTCCCAGTTGGGTCTTTAAACCATGCCTTAATTTTATCTAATGTTTTTATTATTTTGCCTGTAGATTCGTCTATTTTCCCCTCATTTTCAGAATTCATAGACATAATCTTTCCAACAACACCACTTCGCATTATTTGTGCTTGCTCAATTGTCATTAATTTTTGTCTTTCTGCATCTTTTATAAGACTATCCGCCATTTTTTTACCCTGAGGTGTCGATTCATCATAAGTAGCTTTTATTGCTTTTACAGTTTTATCATACTGTTCATTTGCTGCTTTAATTGTACCGTCTCTGCTTTTATTAGCATTTTCTATTTCTTTTCCCGCTTGCTCTGCGGTTACTCTTGTTCCATAGGCTTTCATTCTATCCAAGATAACTTTAGATTCAGCTTCACTTGCAGATAATACCGTAATTGCAGTTGTTTTCTTTCTATTCTGGATTACTTTAATAGCTTCTTCCTCAGCTAATGTTAATGCTCTATTTTCATCTTTTGATTTTTGATAAATAGCGAGTATTTCTTTGGTTGCTTTATCTTCTTCTGCTTTCTCTGCCACATTATCAGACTTCATTTTAAGTAATGCTTTTTCTTCTTCAATTTTTGTTAATACTTCGCTTTTACCGTAGAATTCAGTCATAGTTTTATATTCATCTGCAAACCTTTTATCAATAGCAATTTTTACAGTCTCGTTCATTGCATTATATTTTCCACTAACATCTGTAACTATTTGCCCTGTAATTGTTGTGCTATTTAAATATAATTTATTTAAAGCATCTGTTGACCCTTTATCTAATGCTAAATAACTTTCAACCGCTTTTTTAGTACCTTCGCCTATTTTGGTTACAGTAGTATCATAGCTTATAACTATTTGGCCATTAGCATCTTTTATTTGTTTGCTTGTTGTTACAACACTATCTGCGAATAAATTTACTTTTGGAATAACTTCTTCATCCATACTCTTTTTAATTAAATAACCTGTACCTACAATTGCTGCACCTGCTACAACAAATGGAGCGGCTGCTATTACTGCGGCGCCTAATCCTCCTGCTAGTCCTGCAGCTCCAAGTCCTGTTGCTCCTGCAACTCCTGCTGCTCCAATTCCTGTTGTTGCTGTGCCTATTCCACCTATAGCAGCAATTGCGCCGCCTGCCATTGAGACAATTCCACCTATACCGCTTACAAATCCACCTATTCCAATTACAACCCCGCCCAAAACAGTTGCTACACCACCAATGGCTATAGTAATTAATCCAAACTTAGCAATAGATGCTTTTGTACTATCATCTAGACTATCCCATCGTTTAGTTAAGTCCTTGATAGTTGACGCTACATCTTTCATAATAGGGGCTAATTCCTTAGCAACACTTTCACCCAGTTCTGCACTTGCTAAAGTTACTGAGTGCCATGCTTTTTTCATTTCAGCCGTATAACTAGTCATATTTTTAGCTGTACTATCTACGGTCCCTTTACTATTTTCTAATATTTTTAAAAAATCTTCATATGCAAATCTTCCGCCTTTTATTGCATCTGCTAAATCTGGTCCTGCTTTTATCCCGAATATTTCTATTGCTTTAGTTGTAGCTGCAGCTAATGTTGGAGTGTTTTGTATATCTTTGAGCACTTTTTTAAATTCTACACCACTGTCTTTCCCTGCCTTACCCCAATTTCCAATAGCTTTTTTCATACCACCAAATGCTAACTCTGTGTTTACTCCGGCTTTTTCCCAACCACTAAATAATGCTATGGATTCCTTCGTATCAAACCCTAATGCTCTCATTGGTGCTCCGTACTTGGCTAAACTTTCACTCAACACATCTACTTTTATACCACTTTTTTGACTTGCCATAGTTAATAGATCTAAAACTTCTTTATATTCTGTTGTTTTAATCCCAGCATCTCCCATAGCTCTACTAACTAAAGCAACACTTGTAGTTACGTCCACTTTATTAACTTTTGCAAACTTCATAAAATCTAAACTTGCTTGTTTTAATTCATTCCCAGTTAGATTTAATCTTACACTTACACTTCCAACTGCTATTCCTATATCTTCAAAACTATTTGCACTTTCTCTAGCAACATCTTCATAAATACCTTTTAAGTCCTCGAATTGTTTACCAGTCGCACCAGTTAATCTTGCAATTTCATTTGTTCCAGTCTTGACTTCTTCGTAAGCCTTCAAACTTCCTGCACCTACAAGCCCAAATGCAGTTGTAATTGTAGCACCTACTTTAGTAATATTGCTACCAACAGTCTTAATTTTAGTTCCTACATTATTAATTGACGTTCCAGCGCTAACCATTGCATTGCCAGCTACTGTCCACCTACTACTTTGTATCGCTATTTGTACATTAGTAGTAGTGAGTGTATTTCCCATATTAGATAAACTTGCTCTTGCTAAATTTAATCTTTGTTCTAAATTTTGTGTAGCTGCAGAATCTCTACCAGTTGCGGTAACACTTCTGTCATAAGCTGCTTCTAAAGCATTAACTTTATTCTGTTGTTGTACCATAGCACTTGAAAGATTGCTAGATTTTAGCTTTAAGCGATCTAATGCTGTTCCATTTAATCCAATTGCAGCAGTATTCATTTTAAATTCAGAATTTAAAGTTTTTAGGTTCCTATTTATCTGTGTCATTCCTGTTGTAAACCCGCTAGCATCCATTCCAATACTGACTCCTAATGCACCAATATCCTCTGCCATGTATTTCCTCCTTTCTTACAAAATAAAAAACACCCTTTCGGATGTCTCTTTAACCCTTGCTTTTAAGTTTTTTCAGAATTTCTCTTTGTACTTTTTGTGCTTTCATATCAGATATACCCTTTGCAATCCCTAAAGGTATAGCTAAAGCAAATATAAAAAATAAAATAACTATAATCATAATAATCACTCCTTAACCTTTTTAATATAATTATACCATTTTTGCTATAAAATATGCTTTAATTACAAATAATTATAGTCCTGCATCATCTAGCATTTGTACCTGGGTCTTAACGCCTTTATTCGCTTTATAGCTTAATAATTCCAAGTAATAATAAAAATCCATATCTTCTATATCATTAAGGGTCCACCCATCTGCCATTAATCCTAGGTATGTTTCTTTAATATAGTCAATTAAATTGAATTTCTCTCCACTGGAATTATTACTCTTTGGGAAATGTATCTAGTATGCTTGTAACACCATGTATTACCTCTTCAACTGATTTGCTATAGGTTGAAAATAGTTTATCTGATTCAAGGCCATTGTAAAGTTCATCTCTTGTGAACTTGTTATTATATATTTGGCATATAAAATCTACAGCTATATCTAATGTTTCAGGTGTAAAATGACTAAAATCAACTTCTTTTTCTATTTCTGTTGCCCTTCTTACAAGTAATGCTTTTGGTTTATTGGCCACAAATGTCCTCACTTCTACTATTTCTTCACCTTTTTCGTCTTTCCCCGTTATAAAATCTAATTTTATTTCCATATTGTTAATTACCTCCTAAATTTCAATTTTAGTTATAGTTGGTGTTACTTTTATATCTGTTTTGTCTTTTATCTTCTCATTAAATTCTTTGAATATATTACTATTTATTATTTCCAGTACCTCTGCCATATTGTCAGCGCTAGTTTCTATGTCAAATTCAAGTTTGAATTTCATTTTACAATTCATAAATACCTCCTGATATTTATAAGAACAAGAGGACATCTGCCCTCTTGTCCTTAAACTGTCACTGCTCCACCAACTGTTGTTAAAAAGTCCGTTATTGCTGAACCTTTTGTATCTTCATCCGCTACTGTTTTCCACACTCCAGCATTGTTAGCAATTGCAATTCCTGCCGTCTTTGGAGTTTGAAAAGTTGTTTTATCTTCTTTTGTTTTAGACTCTTCTTCAATCTCTTGGAATTTAACTTTATGCAGCCAAACAAATCTACTTTTATCATTACCCTTAGTTCTTTCATACCCTATCGCAATATAAGGTGCTTTGTCATTAACGTTATACACTAGTATGCCTGACGTTGCATCAAGAACATGTCCTAAAAAATCTGCTTGTACCTCTAAAGGCATGTCTTGTGTTTCAAAGTCTACGGCTATATCTCCTACGGTAGTGGCTGTTTCGACTACGTGATCATCTGCATATAATGAAGCCGCATCAACCTTTGGCGCTACCTTAATATTGATAAGTGGTGGTGCTGATTTTACCGCTGCATACGTTTCTAATATTTCATCTATCATTACCGCATATACTAATTTTTTTACACCTGTGGTTGATGAATTTACTATTTCTCCTGCCATTTATAAAACCTCCTCGAATTTTGAAACCCTAATAACTTTGTGATATATTCCTGTATCTTTTTCGTACATTTCTGTAACATATGTGCGCTGAAATTCAGCCTGTTTTAGTGCTTCTAATACACCATCAACTAAAGTGGTGTAATCACCCATTGACCATACATCTATTTGAATATAGTTACCTGTACTTGTTTCTTTGTTATCTGCATAACTTGATCCATTCTCTAAATAGTTAAAAAAGGTTATATAGGTTGTTTCAGTTCCATCATAGGTTTGGAATGTTACTGAAACTCCTAAGTCTTTTAAGGCATCAATAATTTGTTTATTCATAATCCAAGACCTTTTCTAAACTCTTTTTTTAATATTTCCATTGCTTCACCTTTTTTTAGTATATAAGCATTTTGTAGAAATGGTCTTGCAACCATTTTAGAGGTACCGAATTCTATCATTTTCATATAAAATATTTCTGAAATATCCCCTTTTTCTATGCCTATTATTACTCTTTTCGTGTCACCTTTTGTATATACTCTACTTACTTTTAATCCCGCTCTGCCATCACCGCTTACATCATAAAATAAAGTAGTTTTTGCTGCTGCATCTAAAATAGGTTTTGCCGCAGCTAATATTGCTTTATTTTCTATTCTTTTACCTCTCTTGCCTAATTCTTCTACTTTATTAAGCAACTCCTGCATACCTTGTAATTCAATTTCAGCCATCTAATTCACCGCCATTGCATTTATTTTCATAAATTGATTTTTACCAATCTTAGCAATCGACTTTATATCTAAAATGGAATTTAAATATTTTATCCTGAATAATTTGGTAATTGCAGTAGTCTCTGTGCTTATATCTTGGTCCAATTCTTTCATATATCTCAATTCAAATTTAACTGTGCTTTCTGATTGAACTGCTGCTGCTGCATAATATTCGCGACCTTGTAAGTCATCCCTGCTTACCCAAATCGGCTTAAAATCAACCCATGCTTTTTCATTGAAACCATTAGCGTTAACTGTATTTGTAAACTTTTGTATTGTGATCCTTTTATTTAATTTACCTATGTCTATTTAGCCCACCTACTTTATTCATAAGTTGCATATTGCATTTGAAACAATATACCACTTATAATTAACCTTATTTTTTGACTGTCTTTAGTAACAAACGTTCTGTTATCGTAGCAATCTTGTATTATTACTAAGCAACATAACCTAGCTTTTCTTTCAAACCTTTTATTTAAGATTTTTATATCATAGTTTTCAGTGCCTAATGCATCAATTAAATAATCCTCACTTGTTTGAATAAGTTCGGTAATATATTCAATCTCTGCCGCTTCTTCACCATCATATTTAATAAAATTTTTAACCTCTTCTATAGTCAATATTATTTAAATCACCTACTTTTAAAAGTAAAAGGGTTTTTACACCCTTTAAATTATACTAACTTTATTAATAATACTTTTATTGCTTCGATGTTTTGAGGTTGGATTTTACCATCAAATCTGAAAATGCCTTTTAATTCAGTAGTATCTTTTCTCCAAGTATCTCCACCAACATTAGTAGTAGCTACTGACATCTGTCCTCTGTCATACATTGTATAGAGTTGTTTAAGGTCTCCTACGATAAAAGGTGTTAATGTATTTACATCAACTACAATATTAGCTAAAAATTTCTTAGGAAGTTTGATTATTTCTCTTCCTAAAAATGAAAATCCACTCTTTTTAGTAACATCAGGCATTAAATAAGGCTTTCCTTGTGTATCCATTAATCCATCAAGATAGTCATAACCATCAGAGTTAGTAAATATCTTAATGTTATCGCCTGTTACTGTTTCTAGATCAGAATTAAAAACAGTTTTAAATTTCTTTATTGCTATTTTATCACTTGCAAATACTGTTGTGATTTCTTCGGTTCTTGATAGTAACATACCAGTTGTTGGAGTCGTAGCTTCTGTTATAATGCCCTGTGCACTCTTTATCCCTGTACCATGTAGAGTTTGATATACATAAGTATTTAACTCATTTTCTGCAATCCATTTAACAATATAAGCATAAATATTAGCAATAGAATCTTCTAATAATTCATTAGTTAGCGGAATATAACCAGCATATTTTCTAACTAAGTATGCTAATTCATCAAAGGTTGGTTCGTATAGTGCTTGGATATCTCCGCCCTCATCTACACTTGCAAATCCAGCTGCTTCGGGTTGATTAACTGCATATGGTCTTGATCCTTTAAGAGTTGATACTGGCTCTATTGTGATATATGGTCTAATATCAAACATTCTAGTTGCATCTTGATATACTTTTATTTCCGTTACTATATCAGAAGGAATTGCAACTCCGCCTTTTGTTCTATCACCCTCTAACACTAAGTTTGTAATTTGTGACATTTCCTCAGCTGTTGCTTTTCCTAACAATGCTTTTGCAAATACCAATTTATTCATTTTAGTACCTGTTGCTTCTGATCCTGTTTCTACTCCCGCTACTGGTTTTTTACCTGCTGCATTTATTTCTGCTTCCTCATCTGCTTCGATCTGTAACTGTGAATCTAGTTTTGCTTTTGCTAATTTGATTTCATTTGATTTATTTTGTACTTCTTCAATAGTTACACCTTCTTTTTTGTTTAAAACCTCTGCTTCATTTCTTAGCGTATTTAGTATTATTTTTAATTCTGCTGATAATTTCATTTAATCCCATCCTTTTGTTTTAATTTTTGGTATAAAAAAAGAACTATAATGTTAATAGTTCAAGTTGTGCTTTTGCTAATTTTAAGGCTGCATTTTCAATGTTTTCATTTTTAACTTTATTTTTTTCTGTGAATTCATTTCTTATTTTATCTATAATATTTTGAGGTAATAATCCATTACCGGTACTTGCAGCAAACTTATTTTCTTTTTCAAACATAATGCTATCCGCAAACCCCTTTTCTTTTGCTTGTTGTGCTGTAAGCCAAGTTTCATCCGCCATAAGTTGTAATACTTCATCCTGGGGCAACCCTGTTTTTAATACATATGCATTTGCTATACTTGCATCAATATTTTTAAGTACACTTGCATCTTGTGTTAAGTCTCTATTGTCTCCCCTAGTTTGCATTGCCGAATTATGGATCATAATTTGTGCGGTAGGGGAAATTTGTAATATATCAACTCCCATTGCAGCTACACTTGCAGCACTTGCAGCTATACCTACAATTTTACCAATACTTTTACCTTTGTAATCTTTTATTGATGTATATATTTCAGAACCTGCGAATACATCACCACCGCCGCTATTATACACAACTTCGATGTCTTCGCCATTAGCATCTTCTAGTGCTTTATTTACACCAACAGGGCTAGTGTGTTCTATGTCTAACCATTCATAAATCCATGCATCACTACTACTTACAATTACACCTTTAATATTTATTTTCATCTATTCACCTCCTTTACTTTTGAGTGTTTTTTGTATATTGAGTTCCAACTAAATCAAGAGAAATATAATTCCCATTTCCTATTAACATATCAGCCTTAGGGTCATCTATATAAGGTAATCCTAGTTCTTCTGCTGCTTGATTTGGTGTTATCATAAAGTTTTGAATTTGCTTCATAAGAACATCCGCTTGTTCAATTGGATTTAATTTAAATAATGCTTTAGTATCAACTTCTAAGGTAACACCATTTCTTTTTTCATTCGATATTAATAATTTTCTAGTATCTTCTTCATTATATAATTTAAAAATAGGTTGCATAGTATTTGTATATAAAGACTGTTGTTGAGTTGTACTATTAGCATAACTACTTTTGCTATAGTCGTTTATAAAGTTAGGGCTTACCCCAAATGCTGCGGCGATACCTAATGCATTTGCTTGTTTTAATACGCTAAATTCTGCATCTACTAGCTTACTATCTAGTGTTGTTGCCGTTAACCCAACTGGTAAAGGTATAAATGTTCCGGTACCAACACTTGAAGAAAAGTTTTCCATATTTGCTACAAGTGCTTTTTCTCCTTTTGGGTCTAATTCTCCTGTATAATATAAGAGTATTTTTGAACTTTGCATATTACCCTTATAAAGTTTTTTTAAATAATTTTGACCGCTTTGTGCTGTTTCTAACTGGTCAATTAATATGTCTTTAATGCTCTTCCCTGTTATTCCATCAAATGTTATAGATGACTTGTAGTGTAGTATCTCGCTCATACTAAATCTATATTGCTTGCCTGTTTTAGAATCCTGCCACACATACCACATTGCATTTACTTGACCAAATAATCCCTTATCATCCATCCATATCGTAATCTCATTGCTAGGCAATATCCATAAAGCTTTAAGTTTACCGCCATCTCTACCCGTTATGTATCGCTCTGCATATACATAAGCATTACCGTAATGGTTTCTATTAAGTTCAATAGATTGTTTTAATGTACTAGCAGTATAATATTGATTAGGTTCAATATTTAATAAATAATTGAGTTCATTATCTAATACTCTTTCTTTACCTTTTTTATCATCAATCTTATATTTTTTAATTTCAAGCTTACCCATTATTTCGCATAAAGTTTTCATACATATAAAATAAGTAATCTCACCCATTTTGTCACCAGTACTTGTTCCATCAATACCCATAGAACTTAGAAATTCAGGACTATTAAGTGTCATAGTTGTATTTTTAATATTTGTTTTTGTATTTCTTCCAAATAATTTCATTTATTCACCCCCTCTCACCCCCTTGTTTTTGCAATAAATAAACCTAATAGGATAAAAAGTATTCCTAAGAGGTAGTAAAAAGCTATCATATTAGTGATATAAGTTGCTAGTAAAATAAAAATAGCACCTATAATTAGTAATATTTCTGCTAATATAGTGCCAATAATATTTATAAAGTGTTTCATTTCACACCTTCTTTTTTAAAGAATCTATTTATATAGTCCTCTGTTAATTTTGGTGGCTTCGGTTTATCGTCTACTAATTCAGTGTGTCCAAATATTAATACCACAACCATATCTATCCTTTGTTTATTTTTATCTTGTTTATTTAACATTTCATCATCAGCTTTTCCTACACTTGTAGTAGCATTATTCATATTCCAATCAAGTAGCTCATTTTCAGCATACTTAACTTTACCATCATACATTTTTTTTCTGAATTCCTTTGTACTCGGGCTTAAGTTTGTGTATGTCTGTTTTAATTTAGTAACATCATAATCCTCGGCTAGTCTTCCAACCATTTCGCCAGCATTCATTGGATCTGTTATTATACTATCTATTTCACATTCAAAATTATGTTCTATCTTTCTTACGTACTTTTCAACTAGATCATAATCCACCGTCATGCCAGGATGAATTTCACAATATTTTTTTCGTTTATATTCTCTATAGTCTATATTCTCACGTCTATCATCTAAATTGTCTGTAGGTAAAAATCCATATGAGTGACAGTATAAAATACCTTCATCCTCAAATACTATACCAACTGCAGTTAGATCTGTAGTCACTGATAAATCAATTCCTATTTTTACTTTCTTACCTTTTATCTTTTGTCTAAACTCTTTAAGAGTTATTCTACATTTCTTCCAATATTCTATATTCACATACTTGTGTAATTCATCAGTATCGAGAAATATATTCATATTTTTAGTAAGGAACTCTTTTTGTTCACTAGTTTTTACTTTTGCGGTTTCACGATCTTCTCTTATTTCTTTGTAATTTTCTTCAACTCTTAATGGATTAGCTTTATAAAGTCCTTCATCGGTCCATGCTTCTTCTTTGCTGCAATAGTATAGTAAACAAAATAGTCTAGGATTTTTTATGGTACCATTTAAAACTGCTCTATCATATTCTAATTCTTCTAGCATTATACTGTCACTATTAGCATATGCAGTAGTTGTCTTGATGCAAATGGGATTCATAACGCTTAATTGCCCTTTGCGCATAGCTTGTATATTATCATTGCTTGTAAATGCTCCAACTTCATCCGCTATATAACACGATGGTCTTATAGAGTTGTTTTTATCAGCCTTGGAAGTCCTTGGAACAAAATAACTTTTAGTCAACTTGCATCTTATAATACCTATTTCACTTTCAGATACAAAAAAATGTTTTGAAATAGCTGGACTAGCACTTATTAATTGTGCCATTGCTTTCCTTGTTTCTTTTGCTAAGTCTCTATCAATACATATACTATAAAATTCCGAAAAGTTTTGTTCTGTAAGCATTAAGAGTAAAATTATTAAACCGCTTAAAAAAGTTTTTGCATTTTTACGAGGTATAAATAAAACTATATCTCTGTATCTAAACTTTTTAATATTGTTTTTATATCTCCATCCAAACAATGCACATAAAAATAAGGACTGGAAGCCTTCCAGTCCACTTAATACTTGTTTACCTGCTACAAATCCTGTTGCATAGTTAAATAGTTTTAAAAGATTATTTATTTTCTTAAGTTCCTTTTCTTCAAAACAAAATTCAAATTTTTCATCATATTGATTTTTATTATAATCCTCTAAAAATACTGTACATTGGACTATGACCTCAACTGTAGTTACCTCTCTAGCTTCTATTACATCATTACAATATTTTAGGGCACGTTCTAGTAGTATCATTCATCATCGCCACGCAACGCTCTTGCAACCGGATCATCTTTTTCCATTTCTGAATTTAATTTTATATTTCCAAGTTTTGCTCTAGCCGCAGGCGTTAATGATAATTCATTACAACATCTAAAAAAGTCAGCATCATAATTCTTTTTATTACTCATTAGAGGATTTTGTACTAATAGTAATCTAGGATTATCATTAACCTTTTTCTCTATAAATTGTAATCTGCTAATAGCAATTGCACATTTAGCTAGAATAAAAATATCTAAGTTACTTAAAAGTTTACTTGCTTCAAGTTCATTTTTTATATAATTAAAGAGATCTACTTGATTTTTGTCTAAATAATCAGGGGGATCTATTTTATCAGAATTTCCTTTTAACTTTTCTTCATTGTCTATTCTATTTTGTATTTCTTCTTTAGTTTGCGAACATTCCGATAATACTATTGCAGGTTTAGTTGGTCTTGCCAAATTCAAAACCTCCTTTTATTTAAAATTTCAAAACTTTCATTTTACAGATTAATTCTTTCTGTTTGATTCCATACGGTTTTTTAAAATTACTTCAAAACTTTTTCGACCGCCCCCCCACTATCCAAAATCTTTCTCATACCTCTTAATTAAATCATTTAATATCTTTTGCATTTCTTTTCTCTCTCCGTTCTTATATGCAACATGCACTTCCTTATGGCTACTATCACTAAGCCACACTAAGTTGTCTAGGCGATAGGCCTTGTCCTTATCCTCTGCTATCTCAATGACATGGTGTGATAAACTTCCACCAACCATTTGGTTATGTATATAGTAAGCATATATATCTAAGCCAACAAACTTGTTACGACATATCTTAGTTAACTTCTTCCACCGTCCTGTTGCATAGAACGCCGTGCTCTCTTTGTTCCTGCTAAACTTATCGTAGTTACTATTGCGTTCACTCTTAGCCTTATTCATGCAGCCATTGCTACACTTACTATCCTTGCTTATATGCTCATACTTTTCTTTACATGTTGGACATACTTTGTATAACACACTCTCACCTGCTATCTAATTATCTTAGCGCCTTTGGGTATGTTCCATACTTCTTGCTGAAACGGGATACTATGTCCTGTACAATCATCTCCACTTGCTAAGTCCATACCTAAAACATATATACCTTCTGCTCCATTCTCTTTCGCCCATTCATTAAAGCGAATGATTGCCAACCTTGTTACTTCATCATCAAGTATCATTTGTTTTTTAGTCATTGCTATATCTTGTATATTCCTTTTCTTATCAATGTCCTGCTTTCTTAACCAGCACTTAACTGACTCTACATATGCTTCATCTACTTTATCCATTAATAATCACTCCTAAAAATTTAATTCAATGCTTTCTACCATTCTGCTATTAATAGTAACACCCTGTTGCGATGTCTTATCAAGGGTATGGTAACTTAAACATATTCCATTTGCTTCAACACCAAATACATATTTGTTCATATCATATGCTTCTTTCATATCACTCCACACTATATATTCTTTGCTACTTGCCATTGTAATTTTCCACCTATACATGTCTTAATCACTCCTCTATCACTCAACTATCTTTGAATTGACCTCTTTCTCTTTAATCTTAGTAAGTTTCTTATCATTCTCTACTTTATGAGGGTCACATTTCCAGTTAGCAAATGATCTATTAGTTAAATAAAACTTTTGTGCTCCTAAGTCAGGTCCTGAATACTTTTTAACTTTACTTACAATAACATTTTCTTTTACTAGTATTGTTTTTCCATCTTCTGCAAGAACTTCTTCTTTAACTTTTGTCAAGATTTCTTCTGTATATTCATATCCAAGACACTTTTTATATACTGCCTTTTCGACCTCTTGCGATTTCTTATCTTTTGCCGTAGCAATTCGCCCTTTTAGTGCTGCATTTGATGTTTTATATTTCCTATAAGTGGAATATGCAACTCCAAGTTTTATTGCAATTTCTTTATCTGTGTTATTGCCTTCAATCCAAGCCTCTATCTGGTCTAGGTGACTTTCTATTATTCCTTCAAAACTGTTGCTTCTTTCCATTTTTCATCACCTCATTATCGTAGCACTTTCGTATTTTAGGTGCTACGATATTTTTTATATCTTTTACATGCTATTTTTATTAGGTAATTTAATACATAAAATCACTAGGTAAGCATTGTTAAACACCGTACTTCTTATACTAAGAGTCCATTACTCATTTTTTTAATGCATATAATAGTAATGATTTTATTTTTTAGACTGAGTACCGATTATAAGAGAAACAAGGTATTTAGGGTAAAAAAATATATAAATTACTACTTTTTTATCTGTATCGCTTATTTAAGTCATCCATAGTGTTTTTAAACATTATCATGTCAATTCCAAGATACTTTTCTGTAGCTTCTTTGCATGAATGAGCTAACATCATTTGTGTTTTTGATATGTCACCAGTTATTATTTGAATATTAAGTGCATACGTTTTTCTAAGTGTATGATTACAAATATGATCTTTGATGCCACATTCTTTTCCTGCTTCACTTAGTATCTTTCCAAATCTATCTTCTGATATATGAAATCCAGTGTTTCTTGATGGAAACATATACTCATTATCTTTTTTATTTTCTATATATTTTTTTAGCTCTTTTATAAAATCTAAAGGTATAGGTACTTTTCTAGGAATGACATCAGTTTCTATGAAATTTATTCCTTTTTCTCTACAATAATGTTTTTTCATATTTACTATTTTATTTTCTCTTATGATAAAACATCTTATATCTATGGCCTCTTTTACATCGCCGACTAGCAGCCCTACCATATCTCCAATTCTATATCCTGTCTGCAGCATCAAACGAAATAGCATTTTATCTCTAGGGTTTCTGCAATTAAAATAATACTGTAGTCTCTTTACATCTTCCATATTTTCAATTGGTCTCATTGTATTACCCATTTCTCACCTGCCTTAGAGCTCCATGAACTTTCTTATAAGCATCATGTCCCATACACTCTTTTAGACTATTATTACAATTTTCAATTTTAACCTTTTTACTACTGCAGTAAGGACATGCTACATATCTACCTTTAGCCATCTTTTTAATATCTTCACTTAATAAAACAAATTCTGATCTACATGAAATACATTTATACCCTGTATAAATACTTTGCATGTCCTTGCCCCTTTCACGTAAAAAGGAACCCTTAGCACATGGCTTTGAGTTCCTTTTTGTTTCTATATTTTTCTAACAATATTATTATATATCATTAAAATGGATAAAACAGTGAATTTACAGGTAATTTTCAGGTAGTTTTTAGGTAGTTTTATATAAATGTGCTTTTGAGAGGTGAAATTACCACTAATAAGCTATCTAAAATTTGTGTACTTAGCTTTCTTATTTGTTCGCTAGATATATCATTTTTCTGTTTAAATTGGTTATTGAAATTTAATTCTATATTACTCCAACACATCTTTTCAAAATATTTTAACTCAACTATATATTTTTCTTGCTCTGTAAGTGATTTTAAGGCACCTTCTATTATGTCTGTTTGCAAATTATATCTATATATTCTGCTCCTATCCTCTGCAATCCATTCTTTAATAGTTTCAATTGTCAATTCACTATCACAAATTTCACGTTCAATAGGTGATGATGTATTCCTTAATGGTGCTCCTGGCATTCCAGGTTCTCTTGTATTAATTGAATAACCCCACGATGCAATCAATTCAGGATTATTCATTGCATCAGTATAAGCTTGTATTCTTGCATTTGTAGTATCAACTATGGATTTATTGACCTTATACCCTCTAAGTATTTTTTCTAACTGTATTTTGTTCAAATTTGTTTTCCCCCTATTATGTTATTTAAATAATTTGTTTAAGCAGAAAATCTTCTAAATTCATGCAACATATTAGCTTTTGTAGTTTTTGCATATATCGTTGTAGATGTAATATTGTTATGGCCCAAAATGCCCTGGATTATCTGTATTGGAGCTCCCGCATTTGCTAAATCAGAGGCTTTCGTATGCCTCATTTTATGAGGAAATACATTTACTTTTAATCCGCTTCTTATATTTATTTTTGTTATTGCTCGCTCTATGCTACGTTTCCCCAGTCTGTTAAATGGGAATTTTTCTGTTATAAACAATGCATCACTTTCGCCTTTTCTTGTTTTAAAATATTTTTGTAATAGTATTTTTGCTTTGATACTAAAATAAATTATACGTTCTTTATTACCTTTACCGATTACCACAGCTGTACATTCGTTCCAATCAACTTGGCTTATATTTAAGCTATATGCATCATGAAGCCTACAAGCTGAGCTATATAAAAATTCTGTTAACGCTTTTTCTCTATCTGTTATACAAGCCTGTCTAAATATTTCCATTTCATCTTCTGCAAGAGGTTGTCTTAATCGAACAGGTTCTTTAGTCGCTTTTAATCTTCTAGATGGGTCCTCTGGGATATACTTTTCATCACATAGCCATGAAAAGAAAGATCTTAAAATATACATCATTGTATTTTGGGTTCCAGGACTAAGATTTTTACATCTTTGCGATAAGTACATCCTTAAGTCCATAGTAGTTACGGTTGCAACTGGCTTTATAAGACAATTTGTAAACCTTAATAATTCTCCTTTATAATTCTTCAGTGTATCTACACTTAGTCCATCTAGCTTTTTACAAGCTAAATATATTATCAATCTATCCTCAATATCACTTGCCACTAATGCATTTTCTTGCGGTACAATATCATATTTATAAAGTACCTCTTCCGCGATTTGTCTAACCTTAAGTTGATCTATTGTTGGAAACTCTAACGTTAATTTACCAACTAACCTAATTATTACCTCATTATTTGCAATTGACATTCATGTGCCTCCTATAATTTTTATTTGCCACAAGGAGATACAGGTGTATAATTGCTATATACCCTTGTGGAATTTAAGAGATTAGAGAGCAACCTGTTGACTAGGCGGAGCTCTCTTTTCTCGTTATAGATACTATAATGAAATATTCAATAAAAACTTTGAAATTTTAATCTTTTTAAAATATATTTCTTTTGCTATCCTTTTACTGTTACAATAAATATAAGGAGCTGATAATATATGTGTAAATGTAATCTTAAACAAATTTGTGAAACCAAAGGTATAATCACTGTAAAAGAATTACAAACTAAGACTAGATTAAGCAAACTTTATATATTAAGAATGTGGAATAATAAAGATGTTGGTGAAATTCCACTTAGGAAATTTGATATGATTTGTGTTGACCTTGATATTTGTTTATTTGATTTAATAGAATTTCCTTGTGAAACAAATTCAATCAAATAAATAACTTTATATTATGCAACTAAATATTTTCTAGTTTCATTTTTAATTCTTTTAAACGGTCTCGTAAAACATCTAAAACTTTGTCTTTCATTTCTGTATTCATGTTATACTCAGCAGACTCTAGTCCACCATAAGCATTAGCTTTAAAAATATATTTTGTATCTTTTTTTATTATTTTACCTGTCCAAACATGCTCAGCCTTCCATATGAAAAACTCTAATTCTTTTATTTCTTTCTTAATTTTATTAGCTTCTTCTAGCTCATCGTTAGTCATTTAATCCCCTCCTAATCAATTTTGCTGTATTACATCATTGTTCTATCAACCTAACATTTGGTGGCTGTTTGTCTAACTGAGTTCCATCTACATACTGCAAGTGATCCTTTACCTCTGCTATAACTTCACCTTTACTATTACTTAACGTATATCCTCTTATTAGTATTACTTCTTTACCAGTACTTTCTTCTATAATCATAAAATCACTCCTTTCGTAATATTTTTGTATCTCATCTATTTATTTTCATAAGAGAAAAGAACACTTCCTATGCAAAGAGCTAAATAGCTGATAAACAAACTATATCCTGTGAAAATTGTTTTTAACCCAAGCATTGTTGATGTAAAAAATACAAGTAATATTAAGAACATGCCTACAGCCTTTATTATGTTAAATTTCATAACTCCTCCTTTGCTTCACCCTATTTTTTAATCCAACTTTAAGATTTTTGGATATACCACTCTTTCCTTAATAAATCTTTATAATAATTTGGTCTTATGCTTAAATACTCCAAAGCAAAATGCAAAGATTCAAATTTACGGTATGTTAAATATTGACCATATACCTTTATTTTTTTACCTTCTAATCCTGCTTGAAATGCTTCTTGCCATGTAACCCCTATATCCGTTTCTTTTTCTAATTCATAGTTGGTACACTTTTTACCATCCCAAAATGCACAATCTTTATAGCAACGCCAATTGTTAATGCCTCTACCCATGTAACACCCTAATCTTTTTTGCTTATCTTCACTAGATTCATTACTATTACTCATATATACCTCCTTCTTGAATTGCGCAACTAATCTTTTTTTATTATTTTTTCTATCTCATCAAGTCTTTCTCTTGCGTCTTCTAACACAATTCTTATTTGATTGTTAGAAAGAGAGCTTTCACCTCTAGGTGTTTTTATAGCAACCCAATGATTTTCTTTTGCTGCCTCTTCTATTACTCTAACTGTTTTTGATAATATCTCATGTTCATCACATAGTTTTTTTGCTTTCTCAATGTCCATTTTCCCATTTAACCCATTGACTAATTCGCCCCAATGCCCATGTTTTTTCATTATTTCTATAATCTCTTTAGCATAAACTTCATCAAGATTTATTATTGCATATCTATTTTCTTTTTTAATACCACTATTACAACCTTTAGATACTCGCAATCTTTCAATTAAATGAATTAAGTCATTAGCATCTACTGGGGCTAAGTATTTTTCAATATCCTCATTTTTTATAACAGTAAATTTATTCATAATATTCTCCTTTCAATGTGACATGATACTATTGAAGTGTGACTTAATTAATGTCAAGTATTAAATCTGAATTACCACCAATTTTTTCTATTTTCTTCTTTAGTTTTCTTATTCTTTTTTCTCCAATATCGTAGGAGGTATGCCCACCCATTAGTGTTAGTTCCCTCTCTTTCTGAATCCTATATGTCAATACTAAGGCTCTTTCTTCTCTGCTTAAAAACATAATTAACTCCTTTCGATTATGACGTATTTTTCTCATATTTTGTAGTAACAATCACCTATATCCAATTAAATTCTTTACCGCATTTCTTGCAAATTCTTAGTTCCTTACCATTTATTTTATTTTTGATTATTAGTGTATTTTTTAATTGGGTATGTTTTTCACAAAGCTCGCATTTTGAACATTTACAACTCATTGTTGCACCTCATTTCATATTTTGAATTTAGAATAACTATTTGTGATAATACTATTTACCTCAATTATTAGCTCGTCCCTATTCATTTTTGTATAACCTTTTATTTTATTTTTTCTGCAAGTATATCTAAGGTCTGTAATAGTCCAAGTTTCTACAGCTGGTATATTAATTATTATTGGTTTTTCTTTTTCCATTATATTTTTTTACCTTTCAGTTGCCCGGAATTACCGAACAACTCCTTTTTGTGACTTCACGAATATGTTTATTTTTTCATGTTTTGACTAATTATTGTTGCTATCATAACTATCACTTTTTGTATTCATTCCACAATTTTCACAATCATTGTTAAAACTACATTCATCCATTTCTTTATCATCTATTTCAATGACTTTGCAGTTTTTCCATTTGCATAAGCCATCTAAAAAATCCAGTTTAATTTCTCCAAAGAACAACTAAATATCCTCCTTATTTTCTCATATTTTGTATTAACTAAAATCCATATTTATCGTATTCTTCACGTAATTTACGGTTTTCTTTAACAAATCCATTGTAAATACTTTCTTGCAACCCTTTATTTTCAGTAACTATTGCACAAGGACATGAATGCTCATAACACATGCCCCAGTAACCACACCCATAGTTTATTTCCATTTCTTTAAATGTTTTCTCACTTAACATTTACTGGCACCTCGTTTCATTATTTTCAGTTTTTCTATAGCTTCAAGTGACAAATCTAATACCCATCTATTACCGCAATCATCACATTCTAAACTCAAACTTTGTTTATTTTCCTTGAATTCATATTCACTATGGTTACTTTTGCCACATATAGGACAATCCAATAGGTCAGAATTTGCTAAATCATCATCCAAATTACCTAATTCTGTTTCAGATTTATCAGTAAAGAGGTCCATAAATGAAATACACCTTTTATCTAAATAATAATTATCAAAATCACCCTCGTATGTCCCAACTTCATTGTTGCAACTACTTCCAACTGAAATTATTCCTCCGCAATATGCACATCTGTGTATCTTTCTAGTTTTCTTTATTTTTTTACTTTCCCAAAAGCTCATGATCTTTAACCTCCGCTTTCTTTGCCTTTATATTTCCACTACATCTATCCTCTCCATGTCTAAATTGGTCATAGTGTATATTGTCATGGTTTTTACATTTATCGCTTCTCCAGCCACATAGAACGCATTTTTTATTCATTATTTTCCTCCATATCGGTTAATTGATCACACCATTTACAAAAGGCTTTTAGTATTGGTATTGCATTGTCTCCAGCGGCCCATCCACAAAACCCTATAAACCCATCCTTATTAAAACTAATACATTCCCTTTGAGTAAAATAATGACTATTCACATATAGATAGCACTCAATTAATTCTCCGTTGTTTGTAAACTTACTTTTTATTTTTAAACTCATCCTCATGGTATCAACTGACATTTCGTGATTTTTGCAAGCAGTTTTAATGCTTTTATTTAACAACATAGCAAGTACACAAATATCACCCTCAGTTATGTTGTTATAAGTAAGTCCTTTATCTTTAAAACACTGTCTAGCTTTTTCATTCCCAGTTAAAATCTTTGGGTTTTTACCTTTTTTAAAACGTCTTATTTTAAAATCTTCATCCGTTGGGTCAAATAATTCAAAGTCAGCTGTATTCCTAATTTCAGTATCATTTATGATTGCCCACCACATATTATTTAAATTGCGATATACTTTCCCACGCATTAGCCTGCCATCCCAATGTCTGAAATATTTTATTTGTCCATTTAATATGGTCTTTTTATCTCTATCTGTATTGTTATAGCTGCCTTCGCATGTTGTACCATCTAAATCAGATAATTCAAAATTCATATCTTTTTGTGGGTAATGGCAACTACTTACCCAATCATTTTTAATTTGATCTTCCGCAAGTTTATATTCATGCTTTTCTTTATTTTCTACACCTAACTTTTCTAGAAATTCAGCTATTTTATTTGATTCATTAATAAATGCTAGTTTTATTAAATAGGGCATCATACTAAATTTATTAAAATCATAAAAACCACCACTTTTATTCTTTGTATTTATTTCTTGATAAAATTCAATCCCAAATCCTGCTGGGTATCTATGTGTTTTAAATCTTAATTCGCATTTTTGTCCAGCTCTATGATCTTTACTCAAGCATTTATAATCTTTTTCAATCCTAGGATCTTTGCCTACTTTGAATCCCCTTTTTTTCATAAAATTTAATACCTTATCAAGAATTTTGTAATGTGTCCAATCCTCTGCTAATATATCTTTTCTTTCTCCCGAATTATTATAAAAATTAATACTTACTGAATCTTTATATACAGTAAAACTATCTATACTCATTAATAATTTGCCCCTCTCGATTTTTAATTAGTTACTTCACACTATTTATCAAGAGTGGCTTACCAGCCACTCCACTCACCTAAATTTGAATACTCTTCCAACCCCATTTCAATACACTGGAACTTTATTTCTTCAACCTCAAATTCTTCTCCAATATTTAATTTTTCAATTTTATCCATAGTATCTTTTGTACCAATATCTTTGTTGAATTCTCTTATATATTCCTCAATCTCATTTTCAAAATTATGAGGATTTTCAGTAACCCAACCTATTTCTCCACAAATGAAAATTTGAAATAATTTAATCACACTTTCATCCTTCTTTGGTACTGGAATATCATGGCCACAACTTCCACATTTCCAAACTTCTAAGTTGTGAGCACACGAATACCACCTTGTTAAGCATTTAGGACATATTCTTTTCTGCATTAAGTACGTACCTCCATTTATTAATTTGTTTTTCTATGGCTCTCGCACACTTGAATCTTTTTAACTTTAAGATTTTCAATTTTATGTTTCTTGCACCAACCATTATTATTAAATTTGCACCCCTGACATACATACTTGCTGCCCATATGGTCCTCCTTATTTATAATCTTTCAGACATTTTGCTTATTAAATTTGAAAAAGCATCTTTGCATTTAACATAAGTTTCAGGATCATCCTTTTCTATTTCAGCTATTACTTTCAATTGATCAGCAAACATTAGATTAAGTATTCCATGATTTTTTCTAAACTTTTTAAGCAAAGGATTGTTATCTCGAATATCTTTTGCCCTAAACCCCTCAAGCTCTTTTTGTATTTCCTCAGGTACCTTTTCAATTATTACTGGTTCTGCAGTTATTACGTCAATAGGTCTTTCTTTGAGTTGTGATTCGAGTTCATCTATCTTTTGAGCTGAGCTATCTAAATCAGTTTGTATTTCCGTTAGTGATGCCTGGAGCCTTATTACCTCTTCATCATTTCCAACAGCTTTGGCCTCTCCAATAAATGTTTGAAGTTTTGCAATTTCTTCTTTAGAATTTTCTTTCTCCTTTTTCAAATCATCCTTTTCTTTTTGAAGTGTAATTTCTATGGCTTTTAACTTATTTTCATATATTTGTTTATCGTCTATAAGTTGTTTTTTCAATTTTTCAGATTTTTCAAAGTGTCCTTTATTTGTTTTTTCTAATTTACTATAGCTATCTGATATTTTTTCATATGAATTATGCTCAGTTTCTATTTGTGCCTCTGCTGCCTTTAATTTGTTTTCCAGTTCCTTTTTATCTTTTATAGCCTGTTGGAACTCTTTTGTTGTCATTTTATCCACTTCATTTATCTGAATAAATTCTTTGCGGTTAACTTCATCAAGTTTTGATAGTGCAAGTAGCTTAACCATTCCCAAATGTCCTATTTGTGCCATCGATGTCACATTGTACCCTTCTGATATTTCAATATATCTATAAGCATTTCGCTTTGAATAATCTAGTTCCTTTTCAACATACTCCTCAAAACTTTTACAACTCTTTTCAGTGTAGGTTTTATTATCTCGAATGTATTTAAGTTCATTCCCTATATTCCACAAACCCATTCCAACAAAATTTTCATTGCTTTTTATTACTATTTCGCTTTCTCCTATTGATTTTAAAACGCTTGATAACTCATTCATATCCATTTCCTCCTTTAATTTAAGCTGTTAATCTTACTCTATTTTCCTTAGTTTTCTTCTCTAATTTTTCATTTTTAAATGCATTAACAAAATTCGCAACTTCTTCATTTGCAGAACGATTATTCTTACCATGCACTTGAATAATAATATTGTTTTTGACTTCTACAGTATAATAAGGCTTGTCCAACTCAGATGCTTTGCGTATAAACAATATATTAGTTTCTCCACTTGCATGCCTACCAGCATACATCCCTACACAGTGACTAAGTGCTGCACCTTCTGCAATAAGTTCATCAGAACTTTCAGCAGCTCTAATCATTAAGCCATTATATTGGAACCTATATCTTTCTAGTAATTTCTTTCTTTCTTTCATTTTTAAATTCAAAGTCTCATCAGCCTTTAGTTTTATTTGTTTTATAGTGTTTTCATGAGATGTATATAAATCGCGAGGCAGAATAACATTTTCACTACTTAAATCCATTCCAAGTTTTATACAATCATCTATATAATCCCTCCATGTAATGACCGTATCACTTACATAGTGGCTAAGAATCTCTTTGCTTCGCTCTTCGGTCTGCTTTTCTATATATCTAATTGCCTTTTTTAATGAAGTATATTTTAAAATGCCATATATTTTATTGTAATTTCCAATATAATGCTTAGAAAACTCTGAAATTTGCTCAAGTGAAAGTTTAGAGCCATCTTTTTTAGCAATTTGAAAATACTTAAGAAATAAAAATGTGATTTCAATTTTTTTTGTCTTTATTTCTTTCAAATCACCTTTATTGATTTTCAACATTTTAAACAAAGTATTTCCTCTCCAGTTAAGAGCACTATATGTTTTGAATCCTAACAACTTATCTCTTACTAACTCATTCAAACCAGTCTTTGTAAGATACTCAATCTTTGGATACTTTGTATAAAGGTCAAAATATTCTACTATATCGTCGTTTATATACCTTCTGTAATCCTTATAACCACAATACTGAAATGGAGTATCCTTTACTGCATCTTCTATACTCTTCTCCGAGCATTGACAAGCTGTATTTATATTTGCTAAACTGCCCCTGTAGTACTCGCTATAAATTTTTCCAGTCTTCCCGTAACTGTATAAGTTTATATCTTTAGCTCCCGAGTAATAGAATTCTCTTTGGAGCATTACGCTTGCTCCTAATCTAAAGATATAAAGTGCAGTTTCTCCATACTTTGTTTTAACATTATGGTAATCATATCTATAGTCTCTTACTGCATATATACCTTTTGCTGTAATCACATTAGGATCCTTTAGAGATTTTTGATAATAAACAAAATATGCTTCATCTATCATTGTGCTCCTACCCATGCCACTACTTTTTATAGTACATACACTTTTACACCTAGGACATTCAGCCTTTTTATTATGTTTTAAACTCTCACTTTTAAGTTCTGTCTTGCAGTGAGTACAGTAACCATATTGTTGTCTGCCCTCGCGTCTAGTGAATATATATCTTTTAGATTTAAATACTTCATTAGTTGCATAATCCTTTGTCTCTTTGCTTATTGCTTTTGTGAAATGTTCAAAGTATTCTTCATATTCTTCATCCATCTTTTATCCTCCCTTAAAAATCGAGTTCAACATTAAATTCAATAGGTTTTTCATCTGATACCTGAATAACTTCAACCGGCCTTGGAATAACACTTGGATTAACTGTCTTGATATCAAAATATTTTAAAACTATACTAAAGCCTTCGTGATCTGTTAATACTGCGCAGTTCGCAACTTTCTTTTTCTCCGCTTCTTTTTTCATTTCATTCAAGCTTGATCCAATAGTTTTTCCTTCTTGAACAATTTTTTCTGCACTACTAGGATTACTCTCAAGATATTGGAGTAGAAACTCTCCAACTACCTGAATATAAGGATTATTTTTGCTTCCAACAATTTCAGCTTTAATTTTTTCAATAGCTTTATTTAACATAGTTTTTCACTCCTCTTACATAATTAAATTTTAAATTAATACCAATCACGTGAATTTCTCACATGAATCCATTCAGCTTTGTCATACATCTTATAATCAAACCTAAGATAATTACTATTTGATTTATCTTTACAAAACTTAATACTAATGGGAACAATAGTCTCTCTTGCATCTAGTCCCCAAGCTTGATAAAAATTAATTAAAAACTGTTTAAACATCTCTTTGTTTGCTTGCACCTTAAGCTTTTCAAATCCTTTTACATCCTCAGCGATTAACATATTTTCAACATCCATTTAAGCGCCTAAAAGCTTTTTAAACCTATTTTTCAATTTCTTGCTTTCTTCCGCCTCTATATATTTATTTAATTTTGTAACTTCTAAATCGGAAATTAATAACATCACATGGCATTTGTCTAGCCTTAATTGCACGCTATCCATTTCCACTTGCAAGCATTGTAAATCCTGTTTGGCAATGATAACCTCATTATCTTTTTTTAAATACATTTTTAAGCTTGCGCTTGACTCCAATTTCATTATTTTATTTTTTAATGCTGATATTCTACCACTCATAATTTCACTCCCTTAATTTATTTACTTATTTATTTTCTTTTAAAACATAGTACGTCCACAGTCTCAGTTTTTGAATATTAGCCTTCTCTCCGCCATCGTATCTAGTTAGACTATGCATCTCCATCGTATATTTAATAAGCTTGTCCAGCTCCTCTGCAATTTCTTTTAGAGTGAATATATCCTTATTCAGCATCTTTATATCCTAATAACTTATCTTCTAAGTCTTTATAGTAACCGGCTTCATGCTCTCTCTCGCTACAATTATTAACAAAGTCACTTTTCTTGCAGCCTTCTTTTTTATACTTAGGCTCTTTCATTTGCAATATTAGAGTCTCATAATGTTTGCGAACTTTATCCGGTGATAAAATATTTTTATACCAAAATTCATTGTTCTGAGCAAATGCTATTATATTTTTTATATCTTCTGTTTTCCTATTATCCAATCTTATGATTGCATCAAATTGCTTGGACCATTTTTGCATATTAGGCTCTTTTGCTAGTTCATTATTCCTTTTAATATGATTCCATAAAAAAGTAGATAATCTGTATTCGTCAGAATCGGATAAAAAAGTTTTGTTAATCTTATCTATACTAGCCTTACCTAACCTAGCCTTACCTAACCTAACCTGAGTATCCACTTCGTGTACATTTTGTATACATTTTGTATCCATAAGATTATATGTGCCATTATCATTTTCTAAAGAAGATTTTTCTTGGCCATATAATGTTTTTTGATACCTGTCTTTTTGTATATAATTGTGTATTTTCCAATGTTTAATTACGCAAATTCCGCTTTCAAAAGGTATTATAAAACTTTTTGAAACTAATATTTTCAAATCATCACTTGAACAATTAACCATTTTTATTATTTTCTGTGGAGAACCTACAAACCCATCATCATCAGCTCTCATTGAAAGTTGGAAATATAGTAGCTGAGAGCTAACTGGCATATCTAAAAATAAATCTGTATCTATAATTTTAAGTGCAAACATTCTTCTTTGTGCCATTCAGTGCCCTCCATGTTGATTTATTCAGTAAATATGTTATACTATTTTTGAATTGTTTTGTCTGGACCCTCTGATAAGGGTTCTTTCTTTGTTATTGGCTTGTCAATTTCTTGTATAGCTTCTGATACTGTGTATCCATAAAAATATAATTCAACTATCTTTTGTAAACTTTTCTCTATAATTCTTTCCACCTCATTACCTTCTTTTAAGCACATCTTTTAAATATTTCAGCACTCTTTGCTGCTATATCCAAAACATAAGCTAAATTTGTATATTTTTTAAAACTAATTCTGTTAAATTTAATATCATCGGTAGCTATTTCCATTATTATTACAAACTCTTCATCTGTAATAGCCTGTCCTATGAGTTGCGCTATAAGCACCTTTAACATTACATTGCCTCCTTAAACTTATTACCCTCTGGCGGGGAGCTTGTACACCATTGCGGTGTAGCATTGTTAGAATTAACAAGATGTGTATTCAATTTATATCTTTTGTGTATTAATTTTTATTAATATTTAAGTTTTACGAGATATTTCGGGTTATTGTGATTTTAGTCATACCACCGAATTCTTTGTTTGCTATTTTTTCTAAAACATATGCTATACCTTCAAAAACTTTTTTTTCTTCTGCTGCGGTAATAGTCGGTTTGACTATTGTTACTTGAACCATATAAACCACCTCTATATTTCTTATGAAATCATCAGCTTGTACTATACCTTGATTGCTTTTACTATAAATATTTATTTATTTTTTTTACTACTTTTATTTATTAGAAAATCAATGTCTTTAAGAAGTTGATCCTGTTTTTTTAAAACTTCTGATTGTCTCATTCTTACCCTCCATATACATATTATTTATTTCGTTAACTTCAATTTCATAAAAGTCCGAAAACCTTTTTGCAACATCAACTGTTAAGCTTACTGTGCCAATCTCAATGTCATTGAGATGCTTTCCACAGATACCGATTTTAAGTGCCACAAACTTTCTTTGAAGCCCTTTGTCGTACCTTAATTTTCTCAAACCTGTCATTATTTGCTCACCTCCTATGACTATATTCTCACATTATGAAAGAATAGTAAATAATCATATTCGCCAGTTTTCTTTGATTAAACTCCATAATGCGAGAAAATAATCCCATTTACTAGTATTCTCACACTTTGAAAGAATAATTTGTCGTTCGTATTCTCTTGATATGTGAGAATAAAAGATATACTATAGTTAAGAGGTGTTAAATATGAATAAAATATTTGCTGAAAAATTAAAAGAATATAGAAAAGAATTAGCAATAAAAAGAAATGAGAAGGTCGGTCAAATCCGACTTGCTACTGAACTAGGAATAAGTAAGGGTAATATTGGAAACTTAGAAAGTGGTAAACGACCGCCATCTAAAACAATTTTAATAAAGTTAGCAGAACATAGTGGTAAATCCTTAAGTTTCTGGATGAATGGTGTTGATGAGTACGAAGCACCTAATACAGTAGATTTAGTATTAGATAAGATGATAGAAGCGGACTTGATAAAAGATACTGATCTTAGTGATGAAGCTTGGGAAATCATCAAAAAAGCTGTACTTTTAGAGATTGAGAGGAAAATAAAATGAAGATAGCTATTTATTTAAGGAAATCTAGAGCTGATGAAGAATTAGAAAAGACTTTGGGCCAAGGTGAAACTCTCTCTAAGCACAGGAGGGCTCTATTAAAATTTGCTAAGGAAAAAAAATTAAATATCGTAGAAATTAAAGAAGAAATAGTTAGTGGTGAAAGTCTATTTTTCAGGCCAAAAATGTTGGAACTTTTAAAAGAAATTGAAGAAAAACAGTACGATGGTGTTTTAACGATGGATATACAGCGTCTAGGGCGTGGTGATATGCAAGACCAAGGCATAATATTAAAAACATTTAAAGACGCACAGTGCAAGATTATAACCCCTCAAAAGACATATGACCTTGATAACGACTTTGATGAAGAATATAGCGAATTTGAAGCATTTATGGCTAGAAAAGAATTAAAGATGATAAATAGACGTATGCAGGGTGGAAGAGTCCGTAGCGTAGAGGATGGAAACTACATATCCCCAAACCCTCCTTTTGGTTATGACATTACCTTTATAAATAAAAGTAGGACCTTACAGCCTAATGAAATTGAAAGTGAAGTTGTGAAATTAATATTTAAAATGTATACAGAAGGTTCTGGAGCAGGTACAATTGCAAATTATTTTAATAGTTTAGGATACAAGACAAAGTTCGGCAATGAATTTGGAGCTAGTAGTATTTTATTTACTCTAAAGAATCTTGTCTATATTGGAAAAGTTACTTGGAAAAAGAAAGATATCAAAAAATCAAAGGATCCAAATAAGATTACTGATTCAAAGACAAGAGCTGTAGAAGAATGGATAATTGCTGATGGAAAACATCCAGCTATTATAAAAGAGGAAACTTTTAATAAAGCTCAGGAAATTTTAAAGGGAAAATATCATGTACCTTATAAATTTGCGAGTGGTGTTGCAAATCCCCTTGCAGGTTTAATTGTGTGTGATCTCTGTGGTGGTAAAATGTTTATGCGAAAATACGGAGATAAGGATGCCCACATTAATTGTAAAAATAAGTGTGGTAATAGAAGTGCTAAATTTAAATACATTGAACATGAAATTATATTATCACTTGAACAATATTTAAAAGATTTAAATGTCGAATCTGAGAATATCGCATCTACTGTCGATGTAGATATATATGCAAAGCAAATTGAGATATTAAATAGAGAACTGGGTACATTAAGCTCCCAAAAACTTAAATTATTTGATTTACTAGAGCAAGAGATTTACACAAACGAAGTATTCATTGAGCGTATGAATAATATCTCTAATCGTACAGACGCTATTGAAAATGAGATTTGCAACATAAAAATTATAATAAAAAAACAAAATAAAAAAACAAATAATAATAGTACCACTAAAATAAAAAATGCAATTGAAAGTTATAAAAACACAAACGATATAGCTCTAAAAAATGAGTTATTAAAAAGTGTATTATATAAAGTTGAATATAAAAAGACTAAAGAACAGAGGAATGATAACTTTACAATCAAGCTATTTCCTAAGGTTTAGTCTATATGTCTATCATATGGAACGCTATTCATTTCCCTCTTTATCTATACCAATAGGATCCTGCAGGTATACTTCACCTTTTGTTTTTTTATTATTTCGAATAAGCATAAGTATCTCATTTTCTATGCACCTTGCGGCATAGGTGGCAAGCCTTG
>Ga0209123_1000937_pt1 | contig 32632 bp, 17 predicted proteins | sample BarGraIncu00431A_FD_184500 | JGI IMG/M metagenome (GOLD analysis project Ga0209123, IMG submission 184500) | Arctic peat soil microbial communities from Barrow, Alaska, USA - Barrow Graham LP Incubations 004-31A (SPAdes) (version 2) | ecosystem: Environmental > Terrestrial > Soil > Wetlands >... | reverse complement strand
GTCAACACCCCCACCGACACCAGATCCGACAACCGACGATCCGACTCCGGCTTCACCCACCCAGCACGCGGCATGCCACCAAACTACACCCGATGCAACCTTAACTGAACGGTATTGGGCCCTAGCCGGTATGCCTTCGTCCAATAGCCTAGACGCGCGTCGCTGACCGCCGGGGTGACTCCAACCGCCCAAGCGTTGCCGAACCCGCCCCCCGCTTCCTGGCCGAAAGCCACTCCAATCGCGCGCTGATCCTCAATCGACTGCTCCGGAAGGTTCGCCGCCTCCAGGTGGCCCTTCAGAGTCACTTGACCAATAGCACTGTGAACGGCCTGAATCACGGTGGAGGCAGCGCCATACAGAAGCGGGGCGAGCACTGCAAGTGCCCACCGAGACCACAGGAGCGCTGAATCGACACTGATGTTCAGAGTCTCCAGCTCGACGGGTGGGATGGTGGCACGCCCGTGGCCAGTACCCGCCGCGTTGCGGATGGCGCCGAGGGTGGTCGCGATCGTTTGGGCCGACTGCGCAATTGGTCGAATGTCGGGATTGGTCATCGCACCGGGGTGCATGCCCAAGATTCTGTGCGCCGTGCTGACCACTTGGGCATAGGAGGTGCCGCTGCCCAACGTGTTGCCCGTGATGTGCAGGACAGAGCGGGCAACGCTTTCGACCAATTCCTTAGCAGAGCCCAGCGCTGCAGGTCGGTCGTCGGTCTCAAGAGCGCTCCACAGGCGAACGCGGCAGGCGTCGATCGCTGCCCACTGTTCGTCAGGCAGATGTGAGGGGCGGGCAAGCTCGGTGCGGTCCACGCGCAGAAGTCTCCCAGCAACACCCGCATGTCGTCGCACCATCAAGGTCCGGTCCTGACTCGGCGTCATGTTCGGATGCCGCCACGCGGTGGGACCCGCCTCCGAATCGGTCTCTGACGGCGGTTGCAGGCGCTTTGCGCAGTGAAGCCGGGCGGGGTGCCTCGGCGTACGGCCGAGAAATCTCACTGGGTCTGTCACCTTCGGTCATCAACCGCACCGAGAGAACCCGTGAGACTCGTCTCAAGCGGCGTGTCAACCGACAATCGCTCGTACCGGCGAAACCGACTTCCGGGTCGAGGTTGCTGCCGCCTAGCCATGCCTCTATCGGACGAGAAGACGAATCTGGCCCCGGCGGCCAGCGGATCGTCGTGTGGGAGCGTCCCGGCATCGGGGTACTGATCCTGTCGACCCCGGAAGGGTGGCTGGCCGGCTACCGCCGGACCCGCTGCGGCCAGTCGATCGCCACATGAGTAGTTCCTCTGCCGCATGCTTGCCGGGGCGGCGGGAGTTCTATCTTGGCGTCATGATCCGTCCCGTCCTCGCCGCAGTGGCGCTGCTTGCGCTCTCCGCCTGCTCCGCCTTCACGCCATCATCGGCCGTCGCCAAGAGCTACACCTCCGTCGAGCAACTCCGCGACGATGTGGTGAAGGCCGGCTACGCCTGTCCGAACTGGCGGCAGACCAACCAGGTGAAGCTGGCCGCCGCGTCTGGGTCGTGCGACGGCTCGTCGGTGCTCATGCTGTTCCTCAGCGAGGCTGACGTGTCGGCCAATGTGCAGGCGCTGAAGGCGACCGGCGCCCCAGTTCACGCCCTGGCCGGCCCGAACTGGATCGTGAACGTCCCGAATCCGACGTCCCTGCAGAAAAGCATGGGCGGGATCGTCGTCGAGCACTCCTGACCTCGAACCTCCGTCCGGTAGGTCGGTACCGACCGCCGTCAGGGCTCCGCCGCTTCCCCTTCCATGGAGAGTAAGGCTGGTTACGATGCGTGCCGGAGCGGGCCGAAGGCGGAACGTTCACGGGGTAGGTGACCCGCCGCGGCCCGCTCCGGTCACTGATCTGCTGCTGCGTCCCCGACCTCAGACCCCCAGGCGGCAGCCGCCGCCTCGGACCGTCATCGACGCGGGGGCGGGACGCGACTACCAGTTGCGGCATTGGTCAGCGGGCACGATTAGCGCCTCCACGTCGGACGCCTTCAGCCGCAGTACCTTCCCGCCGACCACGTAGCAGCGCAGCTTGCCGGCCGCTGTGAGTCGCTTCAGGGACCGCACCGACAGTGTGCAGAGCTCGGCAGCCTCCGGGTATGTGAGCCACCGCGGCCGAGGGCCGGTCTGCCCGGTGGTCGCCGTTGTGTGTGTCCGGGTACTCGTCTGAGCGGTCATGTCATCTCCTTGGGTCCTGGCCTGAGCTTCCGAGGGATGCCATACAACTCCCTCACCTACCAGAAGCGACAGAACAGGCTAATCACGGACACCCCGCGCCCGGGTTCTCGGAAATCCGTCCTGATTGACAGGGCGTCAGGCGGGGGGTGCCGGGAACACGTATGTGAGCCGGAGGTGCTCCCATGCGATCCGCGGCTCACCCAACGCGCGGTACAGCCAGGACGCTGGCCAACTTCTTCGGCCACACAGCGCGACCTCGCGCGTTTCCGGCGCGGCCAGCGACAGTGGCGCCCCCCAACGCGGCAACGGTTCAAGTCCAGTTAGGCCCACCATCACGAACCGCGTTCCCACTACGGGAAACGCGATCTTGCCACCACAGTGTCTCGCACTTCGTGCCCAATACGTGCCCGATGACTGCCTCCAACAGGTACGGCTAGGTTCTCACGTGCACAGGAGGGACGTCGGTTCTTCCGTTCGGCCTAGACGCCGGGATACTTGGCATCCCACCATGGGTCGACGACAAAGGAGCCTGAGACGGCCGCGTCCTTCCAGCCCTCCCCACCCTGGTGCTCAGTCACTTCCGCCGCCAGGTCCCGAGCGAGGCGGTCCATGACCCAACCGAGCTCCAGCCGCCCAAGCCATTGCTGAGGCAACGCCTCATATCCGTGGCGTGCACCAAGGATGGCTCCGGCAACTGCGGCCACGGAGTCACCGTCGGATGCCGATGCTGCGAACTCGATCGCGTCCGTCACTACGTCCTCTGCAGGAAAAGAGAGTGCGACGTAGAGCCCACCGCGCAGTGCGGAGAAGGAAGTCCTGTCTGGGGCCAGCCGCTTCAGCGTCTGCATCAGCCGTGGGCCCTTGCGAGCCGCCTCGACGGCGGCAGCCGCATCCGCCCGCGCCCTGTACGGCGCTTCATCGAGCACGTTTTGGACGACCGCTGCCAGTTCAACCCCACGATCCGAGCGCAGACACCCTGACAGGATCCGGACCGCCAATGCCGACGTGTTCTGACGATCGCCATCGTCGTGCGTCAACGATGCCACGTTTCGGGCCCACTCCTCCGCGAGGGCCTGCGCATCGGGTGCCTCCAAGCGGCCTCCGGAAGGGCCTTTGTGCTGTAGAAGAGAGAGGGCCGCGACCGGAAGAACACGAAGCATCGCCTGGCACCCCGCGCTCACCACGCAGCGACCTCCGACGAGCGCCCGTTCGGTCGTCGGAGAAGCGCCACGCACCTGCGCCATCGCCGGCTCGTTGACGAGCCATCCAGAGAACCTCTCCTGGCCGCCGCTGCCGTCTGAGACAGCGTGGGTGTGCCAGACCACGCCATTAAGGGGTTCAAGCCCGCGCAGCACGGCCCAACGCCGGTACGCACGCAGGACGATGTCCGGAAGGTGCGGCTGAAACACTCCATAGCGGGTAAACGCGCGGAGCGTTCCCTCGACCGTCCAAGCAGCCAACTGTGTCGCCACGCCAGCCTCCAGCAGGCCAGTCGTCGACAGATCGCTCTCCTTGGACCCGACAGCGTCACCCAAAGCCAATCCGAGTAACAAGCCCCTCACACGACTCTCGAAAGTCGCGTTCAACTGCTCAGAACTCGTATACCAGCGCTTCAGCACGGGCAAGACTGACCCTGACCGAGCATGACTTCGAGACGGTTCAGGGCCACCCGCCTTGGCGGCTGGACCTAACTCGACGTCCAACGCCTTCTGCTTCGGAGAGATGATGTTCCAGCCGTCCGGCTCTTTGATGCTGCCTGCAGCGATCTCCTCGTCGGAAGGAACCTTGCCTTTCACATCTAGGGCGTCGAACGTGTCGATGAACGAAGGCTCCATCAGGACGGCCTCTCGGCCGTTGATCTGGTAGAGCGCCTTCCCTGTGGCCCGGTGCCATATCGCGTCCGCTCGAATGTACGTGCCGTCCTCCGGGGTCAAGGCATAGAGCCCGACGAAGTCGCCGGTTTCCCGGTCCTTCATGACCGTGAGAATGCTCCCCTGGATCTTCGTGATGTCTCCGTCGTGTTCGGGTCCCAGTGGCACTTTCGGTCTTCCCTTCTTCACTGTCTGTTGCCGGATCATCCATCCCCGAGAGGCCGCGGCCTTCAGTCTTCGCTGGGATCTCCACCCAGGAACTCGCTCGCGGTTCCGCTCCAAGAGATCGCAAGTTCGTCCCGCGCTCGGGTGGCGGCCACGTAGAGCAGCGAGCGTTCGCGCAGCAACGCGTCGGTGGCGGCGTCCGAAGAGTAGTTCTGCTCACGCATAGACCCTGGGATTGACCCCTCGCTGACGCCGAACAGCAGGACCCTTGAGAACTCAGTGCCTTTGGCTCGGTGCATCGTCATCACAACGGGCTGCCCGACCTTGATCCCGCCACGGTCGACGCCGCGTACGGTGACGACTCGCTCGCCCAGCCCTGCGACCACCCGGTCGCGTTGGACGGTGTCACGTACAAGGATGGCAATGGTTTCCGGGGCGACGCCTCCGTCCAACCAGGCCTTGACTAGGGCTGCAGCCTTGTCCAGCTCGCCGCTGAGGTCGGTGCATGGATACTGGCGTGGCGCCGGTCCACTGCGGGCCGAGCGGTAATCGGAGGACTGTTCCGCACCGTCCTCCAGGTCCATGAACTGTGCGCCTTCCAACACGCGCACGGCCCATCCGAGGTTCTGCGCCGTCGTGCGGTAGTTCAGCGTGAGCCGCTGGGACCGGCCGACGATCTTGATCCCGTACGCGGAAAGCACCAGACGATGGCCGTAGATCCGCTGGTGAGAGTCCTCCGCGATGAACAGGTCGTTGGGTCCCTCGGCAACCAGTGCCCGTAGCAGTTGCCAGTGCGCGGGGCTGAGATCCTGACCCTCGTCTACTAGAACGTGGTCTGCCAGGTACTCGCCCGTCGTGGCCCCGACACGGCGACGGTAGGCCGCGGCTAGCGTCGCGGCCTCGGGGAAGTCGACGGTTCCGTCGATGCGTGCCTTGGCCCGGTAACTCTCGATCACGTCCCAGACTGCGGCACGCTTGGCCCGGTCGAGCGCGACGCCTCGGCCCGGACGCCGCACCTTGAAGTAGGCGTCCCTGTTGGCGATCAGGTTGGGCAGGACGACCGCCACATACTCAGCGGCGAAGAACGCGTCTGAGCGCAGAGTTTCGGGCAGGTAACCGCCGGCATCGTCGATCGCCGATTGCCAGGCGGCGTTGCTGGTCCGCCCCATGACTTGGCTCGTCGCCACGCCCAGGACAGTCTCCGCGTCCACAGCGATGTCGTCCCCGGCCCTCTTCAAGACAGCGTTGGCGAGCGCATCGATTCCCGATATCCGCACGCCAACATCGCCCAGATGCTCGGCGACGCGAAGGTCCGGGTCGAGACGCGCGAGGTCCGTGCGCATCTGGTCAGCCAGGTTGACGGTGAACGTCGTGACCAGCACGCGTGAACTGGGGTTGGCTTTGGCAAGGTGGCGCGCCCGGTGCAGCACGACGACCGTCTTGCCGGTACCGGCGCCGCCGGAGAGCCGGAAGGGGCCGTTGAAGGTCCGAGACACGTACTTGCGCTGCTCGGGATGGAGAAACACGCGCCAGGCTCCGAAGTCACCGCCCTCGACAACCCGGCGGAGTTCTTCGTTGTCCTCGATCCAGGCGAAGGTGATCTGGGCAGCGGGGTGCTGCAACCCCTTGAGTAGTCGCTCGTCTTCGGTGGCCTCGGCCTGAACGTCGGGAGGGGCGAGGGAGAACTTCTCCTTCACCTCGGCCACCGAGTGGCCCGCCGCGAGCTCCAGTAGCACCAATCCTTGCCACTCGACGGCGCCCGACAGCAGGGTCAGCAGTCGGTCCTCTCCTGGCGCGGCTAGTGCCGCATCGGCGAGGGTCTCGTCGATGCCCAGTTCGCCGACCAAGACATCTCGGGAGAGGCCGAGTGATACCAACAGTGGCAACGCCGAACCGGTCGACGCGAGCCACGGCTGGGTCGCGGGCAGAGCCTCCGTCCGAGGGCGCACGGTGGCCGGAGGCAGTTCGGGCTCGGCTTCAAATGGGAGTGGGGTGGGCGTACTGCTCTCCGCGAGTTGGAAGTCGGCTTCTACCGGCGCGGCCGCGGGCCGGGTGATGATCTCTGCGATCCCATTGACTGGGTTCAGCTTCAAGATCGTCTTCTTGGCCACCTCGATCGCCTCATCGTGTGCCCAGATGCCGTGAAAGACATAGACGACCGACTGCTCCTGCGGGACCCTGAACAGCACCGCACGGTACGAGTCGTCGACGCGCCCAGTCCGTACCCTCGCGTCGGCACTGTTCGCTATTGGTTCGATGTGCAGGCCATTGGTCGTGTCGTCGTCACCGAGCTTCTCGAGGAATGCGTACGCCTTCTTCTTGATCGCCGGCTCCAGCTTGCTAGCTGGCTTCGACATGATGATCGTCGGCATCTGTTCGTCTCCTTCCTCGTCAGCTTGTCCGGGATGCAAAGGCCGCCGCGATGGCTTCCCGATCTGGAGCCACCCAGGTCCAGCCCGCAGCGATCAACTCCTGGCGCGTTGCGTCGTCGCCCGCAAGATCCACCGCGATCCGTTCTTCGGGCCAGGCGAGATCGATCGGGCTGCCATCCTCGGCTTCGAAGCCCAGTGTGGGAATCGGCACGGTGCCGAGCTCGGCCAGGTCGACGAGCAACTCGCGCTCGGCCTCGGAGGCAAAGTCGGCCACGTCTTGCCAGTCGGAGGGAAGCTCGGCGAGATGAGTGCCTTCGGCCGTTTCGAGGACAGGCGGTGCCGTCCCGGCGTACACCTCGCTGAGTGCCACGATCTGCGTCGGCTGAGTCCGTAGCCCCAGAATGTTCGCAAGCCGAAGCCATTCTTCCCAGGCCGACCGATGGGCGTCTTCACCCAGTTCACCAGTCTGGTCATCCATCACCAGGACCGTCTCCAGGATGTTCTGGGCAGCGGCCGCGTGCGCCCGTGTCAGAACGCCGACCCCCCCCGCCTTCCACCACCACCCGTTGGTCACGGCCCGTGAGGCCGGGGCCAGGGTTGCGGAGTCGGAGAGTTGCTCGGCGGCCGCGCGTCCTAGATCCTCTGCCCCATCGAGAGAGAGAACGGTCCCGCCCTTGGAGAACAGCCATGGCACCTGGTCGGCGAGGGCTTCGTACCCGGCGACGTCAGGGTTCTGGATCCAGCTGAGTAGGAAGTCGATCGGCCCCTGCCGAATGAACTCGACGTGGTCAGGGCCGAATCCGGGCGAATCCTGCATGAGCATCGCGACGACCGCCGGATCGAACCAGCTCGGAGATGCCGTGTCGTGGGCCTGAGCGTGCTCGAGGTCTCGCCAGGTGATGGCCATTACGATCGCTCCGCTGCTTCGCAGCATCCGCCGCTTCTCGGCGTCGTCGGAGATTCGGTTGTTCGCTGGGACGGCATGGAATCGCCAGCCGTCTGTGAAGATGGCGATCACTGGCAGGTTGTGCTGTGACGATCGCAGGACGAAGTCGGGCTGGACTCCACCCATCTGTACCTGCGGTTCCAAGGTCCACTGCCGCGTCCCGTTGGGGAAGCTGATGGACACCGTGTTGCCCCACGGCCCGGGAGCCTCCTTGAGCGTTGCGCCCAGGTCGACCAGCCGCTCGGTGAAGAACTTGCGGAAGCGCTGCTCCAAGTGAGACTCGGCGTCAGGGGCGGTCGGCTCGACCTTCGTGACGGGCCACGACATGTCCGCGCCTGGGGAGGCGTCCTTGTCGCCGGCGGTCAGGATCTCGCGGAGATGCCGCTCCGCTGCGGCCCGCGACACCAGGTCGACCTGCCACGGCGAAGCGAAAGGCAGGAGGCATCGATGGCATGCCAACCGGGGTTCGTTGATGCACTCGCAGGTCGCGAGCCGCTGCCACGCCCGATATAGCAGGTCCCAGACCCGTTCGGGGCTAGCGAGTTCAGCCAGATATCCGGTGCCGCCTGGGACGAGATCATGCAGGAGGAGCGCCTCGACGGTCGCACCCGCGCCCTCGCCACTCACCGGTACGTTGATCTGCGCTACCTGGATGTGGTCGGGCAGACCTCCAATCTGCTCCTGCAACCCCAGCGCCACGGCAGCTGCCAGGCTCGGCATCGCGAACCGATCACCAAGCGTCACCGACAGCGGCAACCGGAGCACCGCGCCCTGGGTCGTCAACGTACGGGTCAGAGCGAGGTCGCGCGTGTGCTCGTCGTCGCTCTTGCGGTACGGGCACCACGGCCGGTGCTCGCTGCGGCTGTTCGTCCGGGTATGCCGGTCGAGCTTCCCGCAGCCCTCGCACAACCGGAACAGCGGCGCCGGGTAGCGGATACCCGCGAGCTGTCGGGGTAGGCCGTGAGTGCGACCGGCGTTCACCCAGCGGATGTCGAGCCGCGAGAGATACTTCGCCCCGAAGCTGTAGTGGTCTACGTACCACTCATCTGCGACCCCGGCCGGGTCGACGTCTGCGGCGAGGAAGATCGAGAACCGCTCCTGTTTGCGCTCGTCGGTGCGGTCGGTGATCTCAGCTTCGTCGCGGTTCATCTCGGCCGACACTCGAGTCAATTCCACCACGTCGAGGTGGTGCTCGATGCCTCCGATGGCCACATCCCCGCAGCGCGGACAAGCCTTGATAGCGGCCGGTTTCGCACCAGCGTCCAGCTCGGCGGCATAACCACAAGTCGGGCAGAAGGCCATCCGCCGGATGGCTGATTCGCCCACCCCAAGGTCGACCGTGTCGATCGCGATCTCCATGCCACGCGCATAGAAGGTGGAGCCCGGTGCGAACTCGCGCAGTGCATTCGCTGAACTGCGCTGGAAGCTGCTGCTCTCGTACTGGTACTCCTGGGTCTCGGGGTCGATCCAGGTCAGCGCCACTTCCAGGGTGACGCTATCGTCGAGGAGGGTGTAATTCGGTAACAGCCCGAATTCCTCCAGCACCACGATCCAGTACTTTCCGCGCAGGTCGCCCAGCTCCCGCTGGGTCACCTTCAACGCGGCCCGCCCTGCTCGGGCGGCCCGCTTGTCCTCGTCGTTGGCCGCGGGCAGCGCTGCCACCTGATCCAGTTCGGGCAGGGCGCCCTCGATCGCCTTCTGCCGATGGGACAGCCCATCGATGGTTGCTGTCCAGCGCTGCGATGCAGCAAAGACCTGTCGAGCGAGCGGGCTCGTCCCCGGCCCGTCCACCGGCTTCGCCCACGCTCGCAGCTCGTCCGTCGCGGAGGAAGACAGCCCCTCGAAGGACCCCAGGAAGCGGTCGAGGTTGGCAGCCGACTCCTTCTCGGCGAAGGAGACCAGTTCACCGAGGAAGTCCTGGGCTCCCGCCTTCATGGCGAACGAGGCCAGCTTCGGGTGCGGACGGCCAGCGTCGCGGGCGAAGCAGTCGATCAGGTGCGCGAGGTACTGGCGGCGCAGGATCTCTTCGGCGCTCAAGTATGTGGCCGGAGGTCGCACCGGACCATTGATGATCGACAATGGGTCACCCAAACGCTGCAGGTTCGCGCCACGCCCGGTCACAAAGGCGAGGTTCAGCGCGTTGCCAGTGAGCCGGCCGGCTCGTCCCACTCGTTGCAGGTAAGACGTGACCGTCTTCGGCAGAGACGCCAGAAGTACGGTCGAGAGGTCGCCGATGTCGATACCCATCTCCAACGTCGGAGTGGCGACCAGGACGTTGGGCGCGTCTGGGTGGGTCTGCCCCTGCTTGAACCCCGTCTCGTACAGCAGCCGAGTCTTGTCGTCCAGCAGGCTCGAATGCTCGCGGGACACAATGCGGCGCATGTCGGCAGACGCGTACAGGCTGCGGTAGTAGTTACCGCCGCGAGCCTGGCGAACCAAAGTCCCAGGGCAGCGCACCAACAGGCATGGAGCCCCCTCAAGCTGGGCCACGGTCTGCTCCGTGCCGGGCTGCTGGTTGTGGCACACCGAGCACACGAGCAGGTTACTGCAAGCCGCCAGGGACTCGATGCTGGTCGGGTGGACAACGATTGAGCTCGTAGGGATCGCGAAGACCGTGCCACCCGAGTCGGTGGACGTCGCGTGAAGGACATCGGCATGTACGAGCCGCTCGAGCAGCAGCCTGGCCAGCTTCGCCCCGAACGCGGGAGAGATGGACAGGTTGCGGGCCGCCCAGCGGGCGTACCACGACTGCGGTGAGGTGACAGGGTCGAGCAGCGGGTCCCTCCCCTTCACTGTCGGCCCAATCCGCGGGAAGGCAGGGGCCGATCGCCCGTTCGGGAAGGCCGGCATTCCTTGGCCGCGGGGGCGACCACCCCAGATGCTGTAGCGGTTCCCGTCGGCCTTCAAGTAGCGGTTGAACCATTCATGCTCGATGGCGCCTCGGTCGCGAAGATGCTCCAAGGTGCCTCGCACCCAGGCGATGATCCGGGCGTCAGACAAATCGTTCAGCGGAGAGTCCATCCCCTCCTGCACCTCGGCCTTGTCGAGGACAGCGCGTCCGATCGCGGCGAGCTTCGCCGGCTGGCCGGCCTCCACCTCGACCAGCAGGCTGCCCGTCTGCTCCAGCGTGCGACCGACTCGCGACTGCAGGCCGAACTCCAGCACCGCGTCGAACAGCAAACGACGCCTCACCCGCGTCAGGACATTCGACGGTACGTCCCTGACCCTGTCCAAGCGCCAGTACGGTGCAAACTCCGCGCGCTCGGCCAGCTCCGGCGGTACCAGCCGGAATCGACGGAACGGGTCGTCGCCCGCTTGTCGGATCGCCTCGCCGACCAGCGCATCCAACGTGATCGGGGCATCATCCACGGCCGCGCGCAGCACCGAACGAAAAGACAGTACGTGGGAACGGCTCTCGACGAACCCAGCCCGGTGAGCAGCGTCCTGGACGCTGTCGGTGAACACCAGCGCCTTCTTCTCCGCCGCGTCCAGCTGCTCGGTGCCGAACAGCGTCGAGAGGGTCACCGACAAGAGGGTTGCTACCGCGCTGCCCAAGAACCGGATGGCGTCTCGCTGCTGACACGACGGACAGGTGTCGGCCTCCGACTCCGTGTCGGCGTCCTGCCCGACCTGGGTGAGGACGGGCAGCACCCACCCCTCTCGGGTATCCCGTTCGTCCTCAGGCGGCGGCGACGTCAGCAGCAGGCGCTGCCTGATCGAGAACCATCGCAAGCCCTCCACTGCCTCGGCGGAGCCGAGGTTGCCGCTGGCATGATCGGCTTCCAATGGCGCGTACATCAGGGCTCGGAAACGACCCTCGTGCGTGGCGTGATGCCGACGGATCGCGGTGTCCTCCGGAGCAAGATTCGCGCCCACCGCAGCCAGCTCGACCCCCCAGCCGGAGCGCCCACAGTGCCGGCAGTAGATCGAGGGGAACACGGGTCGGGATTGGCCCGCGAACGGGTCCTCGCCGATCAATGCCTGCAGAGAGCCGTCATCGCTCCACAGGTACTCCGCGGTCGATGTGGCCACTCGGTCGATGCGGGTCAGCTCCCGTACCCACAGGTGCAGATCGACAGTCAACGCGGCGCGCCCGACGGTTGCCCGGACGTGGCTCAGCGCCGCGACCAGGTGAGTCAGGAACGTGAATTGTTCCTCCTCGGACGCTCCTGGGGCAGGCGGGTCCGGGAAGAGCAGGTCAGCAAGATCCGTGAGATGAATTGCGGTTCCACAGGCGGATACCAGCTCGTGGATCAGTGGGTGCGCTTGCAGCAAGGGGAGCAAGCCGTCGGGCCCATTCCCCACGGTGGCCGCCAGCTTCGGGAGAGACACGTCATAGAGGGCGGCCAGAATGCTCAGCGTCAGCCCCCGCGGATCGCCCACATCCACAGCGTCGAGACTTGAGTTGAGTGCGGCCAAGTCGGCTCGAACGATCTGCTTGGGTTCCAGCTCCAGCCTTGCTACCTCTGCGGCGGCGCCGGCTGCCCACTCGTCCAGGGGCAGGCGTTCTTCGCTGACGACGCAGCTGGCGTCCATGTCATCGCCGAACACGGTCTGCGCGAACTCGATCATGGCGGCCGGGTCGCCCTGGTCACCCAAGGTCGCGGACGTCGCAACCGGGGTGATACGTCCCAGCGGGCGAGCCCGGTCCTCCGCAGTGGAGGTCTCGTCAGTCCAGTAGCTCTTCAACGCCAGCCCCAGCCGGCGGAGCAGCATCGCCACGTCGGTGCCTTGGGCCCCGTCGTACGTGTGGAACTCGTCCAGCACGAGGTACTGCAGGCTGGTCGCGCTCTGCTGCCAGATCCGCTGGTCCTCGTGGCGCAGCAGCAGCTGGTCGAGCATCTTGTAGTTGGTCAGCAGGATGTCGGGGGCGCTGTCGCGGATGATGCCCCGGTCGGTGATCAGGCCTTCCTTGGTCACCTTGGTTCGCTGCGGCCCCTTCTGGCCGGTGTACAGGGCGGCGGTGACGCCGGCCAGCTCCTCACGGGTCGTCAGCAGCTCGGTGAGCCGCTTGGCCTGGTCGTTGGCCAGCGCGTTCATCGGGTAGAGGATCAACGCCTTCATGCCCGTCACCCCGGCACGACGAGCGCGCAAGACATGGTCGATGATCGGGTATAGGAACGCCTCTGTCTTGCCCGATCCTGTTCCGGTCGTAACCAAGGTCGGCAGGGGCCGCGGCTTGTCCGGCCCCAGATCCGCCGACGTCAAGCGAGCGAACGCCGCTGCCTGATGCCCGTATGGCACGAACCCAGGGTTCCAGCTCAGAACGTTTGCGATCCGATCAGCCGCCGGCCGGAACGGCAGCCGCAAGCGAAGGAACGGCCCCTTGAACAACCCCGACTCGCGATCCCCCAAGAACTCCAGCAACGCCAAACGGGCGTCGTCGTCGGCCAGCGCGAAAGTTGTCGCCAGGTAGTCCAGCAGCCCGTCCTGGATCGACTGCGCTTGGCGGGTGGGCAGCAGTTCGCTCATGAGCTCACACCGCCTACCTCTTCCTCAAAGCCCGATCTATTGGACGGGATCGGGCTTTTGCTCGAACACCTGTGTAGCACCCACATGCTCATCAGCGAACCACGACATGGCTCACCCATGGCGCCACTCATCGATGAAGACCTGCCCGTTTTCGCCGATAACGATGTGATGGTGTCCTTTAATCCCCTGCTGGAAGATCAGGATGTCCGTACATGGCATGTCATGTTCACGGCTCCAGCCAGCCTTCACTTTGGTGTAAACCTCGGATTGCTTCGAGCCGTATTGGAAGTCTCGGCCGCGCTGAGCATTGTCCAACTCCTTCGCGCGTGCGACTCGGTAAGCGGCTTGCGCCGCTTCCTGATCGATCCGACGTTGCCTCTCGAGGGGCGCATCCCTCTTCAAGAAGTCCAAGCGGCCGTTGAACCTGCTCTTCACCGCGTCGAACTCCTCCTCAAGTCGCTCGACCTCGGCCTTGGCCGCCTTGAGACGCCCATTCGCGGCGTCGAACTCCGCCTTGACCGCCCGAGTCCTACCTTTGGCGGCTTCCATGCTCGCGGCGCCGCCGCTGGCTGTGAAGCGATATTGAGAGTTCTTCGACTGCAGAATCCACCATGCCGCCTGTTCCTTGGCGTAGCGCATCTCGGACTGATGGCGCTTTGCGGTATCTGACCATGACTTGGCGCCAAGCTTGTCACCGCGGTCCCAGGAGTTCTGAGACTCACGAAAGCAATCGGTCATGCGAGCGTGACAACGGTCCGACTCTGCCCTGTAGAATTCGATTTTCTGACTGCAGTCCTGCATGAAACTCTTGTGTTCGGCCCATGCGGCTTGATTCGCCTCATAAGCACGGTTTTGAGACCGAAAGGCTTCGTCCAGATCATCGTGTAATCGGGAACAGTCCTGACCGAGACGCTTGCGTTGATCACGAGCCGCCGTCAGCCGAGCGAAAAGCACATCCCGCTCCTTGCCTAGTCGGTCGAGTTCAGGATCCTGGAACATGCTCCCCCTATCGGTGGTGTCGACAAGAGCGCCAGCGTCGTGGTCATCCCTGCAACCTGCGTTCGAACTCGGCATAGGCCTCGCGCATGTCGGCCTCCCGATCCAGGAAGTCAAACGGCAACTCGTACGTATAGGTGTTGCCTGCCTGGTTGGTGGCCGTGAGCTCCTCCTCCGTCAGGTCCTCACCTCTCTTGCGGTACAGGACCTGGATCGAGTTGGGCACCAGCCGGCCGTTAGCGTCGTACAGGTACGTGTTGTGGTCGTAGCCGTACAGCACGGCGAACTGGGTGCGATAGACGGTGCACAGCTGGTCGGGCGTCACCCCGAGCATCAACGCCACGAGCGCGTCGATCTCGACCAAGGCCTGACGCCGATCAACGGCGATCCGCAACGGGGTTGACGCCGTCCATGTCACCCCGATTTCACCTAGCGGTTGCCGATTGTCACGCGGGTAGCCACCGGCCCAGAAGTCGGACGTGTAGGCCGGTTCGAAGACCGCGCGCCACAGGTCGGCATAGTCATCGGTCAGGCAGTTCAACCGAAGGGTGCGCAGCAGGAGCTCGGGCTGCAGCGGGTGGTTTCGCACGATCGGCAACCGATTGAGGGTCGACAAGTATATGTCGTTCTTCGGAGTCGCCCTGATCGCGAAGTCGGAGAGCAGCGAGGTCAATGTGCCGGCAGCGAGGGTCAGCGCGCGTCCACCACCGATGGGATGGCCAGCACTACTCACTGGGTGCACGTGCGCCGCGCCTGGTGGGATCAATGCTGGGGTGAGGGTGCGTTCGCCGGTGTTGGCGGCCATCCGGCGCCAAGCCACCCTGTAGTACGCGCGAGCAGGCCCGGCTTCGCCCCAGTGGGTGTAGCTGGCGTCGTAGGCGGCTCGGTCCCCCGCGGGCTTGTACGCCGTCACCGGGATCGTTTTGGGCGGGAGGGCCTCGAAATCCGTGACCGACCAGTCTTGTTGGTGCTTCATCGTGCGATTAGGCGCTTTGTAGAGCGGCGTCGAGATGAAAAGGTGCGGGCCCTGTAGGATTACATCGCTCCACGAACTGGGCACCCCCCACCGGGATTCGAAGAACCCTTTCTTGCGGTCGATGGATTCGTCCCAACCACGAGAGAATTCGAGCCCCAGGGATCCCATTCGCTGATGGCGGGCGAGGTTGGCTAACACCTCAGCGACAGCCCTGTTCACCGTGTAGACCATTCGAGACTGCGTGACGGGTACCGAGTCGTCTTCGAGGATGTTGTGCCAGGTACGCAGAGTCTCGTCGGTCACCGTAATGATACGGCCGGCATGAGGGCGCTGGTCCCAGTGGCCGTCCGGGTCCTTGAACCCGGGTTCAGGACCAGTTCCGTCATGGCGGAGGGAACGCTCGACAGTGTCAGGATGATAGAGCGATGACGCCGAGAGAAACCCAACGGCTGGCCTTGGTTCGCCGTAGGTATTGACGCCGTAGGTCTTTTGATCCTGGATCTCATAGAGCTTCAACTCATTGAGAAACTGCCAGTGACGACGAAGACGCGGATAGGTGTTCGCCCTTAGAACCCCGGCCTTCTCATCGGTGAAGTGCGACTCTAAATGGACGAGGGTTACGACGCCCTGACCCGACGAGTGATCCCATGTTTGAGTCATGAAGCACCGGTAGAGGTCGGGCTGTAGCCCGGCGAGCATCGGGTAGTTAGTCGCGGATCCTGCATACCCTGCCATCACCACCACGTCGGTGCTCCCGTCAATGATAAGATCCCGAATTCCAGGAAGGGTCAGCGTGGCCGCTCGCTTGGTTGCCTTCTCTTCCTCACTTGGTTTGAGGGCGAGCTGCCACCATGGGTCGCCCTCAGCGAGCAACGCCTCTGTATCGCCGCGGGGACGCACCCACGGTGGGTTTCCCACCTGGAGGTCGAATCCGCCGCGCGCGAACGCAGGCGCGAAGTCCAGCTGCCAGTGGAAAAAGCCCTGCTGTCCGGCCGTGTTCTCGCAGACCTGAAGCCACGGGTGATCCCGGACCATGCGGGCGAGCGGGAGCGCCTGAGCGAACCCCAGGTCGAGTTCCTCAGCCGCGTCGATCTCGGCCCAGTCTGTTGCTGCGCCGAGTACCTGCTGGGCATGGTTGCGGGTGCGGAAGTCGAGATCGCGGCCGAGGATCCCCCGCAGCGCGGTGATCCATTCGTCGAGGCTGGGCGGCGTGATGCCGCCTGTGTCGGTGAGCGGCCAGAACCAGAAGGCGCACCACGCGTCCATGACGCGGCGGAGCCGCTGGTAGGCACCGTCCGGGTGGTTCAGTGTGGCCTCGATCTGGTCGCGGAGCACCGCTGGCGTGCGGTCAGGCTCCTCGCGTCCCCACAGCGGAATGTGGCGGCGGGCTTCGATCTCCGCGACCTCCAGGCGGCGCAGCGTGAGCGCCCACAGGGCCTCGACGCGCGACGACAACTCCACCAGGGCGTCTGCCTGTTTTTTGCTCGGCTTCCCCTGAATCTGGCTGCGCCACGACTTGAGAGCCTTAGCAGCGCCGGGAGCCAGACCCGCGGCCTCCTTGGATTCCGTGGCTGAACCCCACCCGGCGGCTGGCAGCAGGAAATGGTGGATCCGCCCGTCGAGGGTCCCAGGAGCCCCGGCGTCCCTGCTGAGCGGAAGGTCAGTCGGAGGGACCTTGAGCCAGGACTTGTCGTTGACCTGGTACCGGGCGTAGACGGCATGGCGGGCACCAATGAGGGAGTTGCCGCGCTTGAGGTGGAGCCCGAACCAGGGTGCCTCGAGCCCCTCGACCATAGTGTCGAGCCACAGCGAGATCTCGGCGAGCTCGACAGCGGTGGCATTGAGGTCGACGCCGTGGACCTGATGCAGGGCGATGGACGCCTTCACCCGCTGCAGTTCACGTGGATAGGCGTCCGGGTCGATGTCCTTCCCGAGCTCAATTTGTCGGCGGCGCAGGTACTGCGCGGCGAGCTGGCGTACGGCTTCGATCGCGAACGCGCCTGAGCCGAGAGCCGGCTCGCAGACCGTGAGACCGAGGATCTCCTCGGCGGTCGTGGTGTGCCCGTCCTGGTCGAGCAGCTCCTCCAATGCCTGGGAGACCGTGAACCGGGTGAGCACCTCAGGTGTGTAGTACGACGCTGACTGTTGGCGCTCGCGGCCGGCGAGACGGAAGACGAACGTGCCCTTGCGGTGCAGGACCGCCCTGGACTCGCCGGTGAGCTCGTCGACCTCGCGGACGAAGTCCTCCTCGGTGATGCCCTCGGCCCGAGCCACCGGTACGACCCAGGAGCCCTTGCTCGCGTCGCCGCTCTTGGCCACCTCATAGAGGTCCGTCTCGGCGAAGAAGCCGGTGTAGGACATCAGGCCTTCATAGACGGCGCCCAGCTGGTTGATCCCGAGCTCGGCGTAGGAGATGAACCCGCGGTCACGCCCTCGGGCCTCCTTGCTGAGGAGCAGCTTGCGCAGCACCTTCTGGACGGCCGCGTTGCCAAGGCCGACCTCGTCAATGAGCGTGGTAGCCGCCGGGTGGAACAGGTCGGCCTTGAGGCCCGAGAACGTGAGTCCCTGGGGGGCGCCGTCGCCAACCGCGGCCGGGGCGGCGTGGCCTGCGTCGACCAGCCGAAACAGGGTGGAAAGCGACTCGAAAAGATGCGTGCCGTTGCGGGCCTTGGGGCTGACCATCTCGGCCAGGGTGAGGTCGCGTAGTCGGTCCAGCCCGTAGCCCTGCTCGTACTCAGGCGCGCGGACAGGCAGCACGCTCAACTCGGGCGACGCCTCGGCGAACAGCAGGAACAGGATCCGGTACAGGAAGCGCAGCGCCTGCTTGGCCAACGGCTGCGCCTGGGCCTGTGGCAGCGGTTCAAGCTGCCGTCCCCGGCGCCGGTCGACGACCTCGTTGGCGATGATCTCGATTGAGAGCCGGACGCCCTCGCGTAGGTCCGCCGACACGCCTACGGTGTGCATGATTGACTCCGCCAGGACGTCGGTCCACCAGATCTTGCCGTCCGCGTCCGGTGCCAGCGACTCCGCGGCCAGGCAGGTCAGCGCTCGGTCGATCTCGCCGCCACGCTTGGCATCGTTGCGTTCGCAGACAAGCTGCAGGTCCACGGCAAGGTAGCGGCCCTCGGCCCAGCGTTCCTTCTCAGCGACCAGCGCCCAGCGACCCGCGAGCACCAAAGCAAAACTTGGACCGGCGACGTCGACGAACAGGGTGGACAGCAGCCGGGCTGTCGAGACAAGGGTGGTCTTGTCATCCACCGGATAGCCAGTGAGCAGAGTGTCAGCGTCCTTGGCGAGCACTTCGTCGACCGAGGCGACTGGGCGCGCCTGAACGATCACGAGCGGGGCGGCCTCTGTGATGCCCGGCGCTGACACGGCGATCACGGGGCCCACCACGGTGAACGCGTACTCCGGGCTCGTGTACCCGAGTACCCGCCGGAGGGTTGCGTACAGGTCTGCGGCTGCCGCGTCCGCTCCGCCGTCGATGGCGTCTTCACCTGACATCAGGTCGGCAAGCGTGCTTTCCAGATCGCGGCGGACCGCGGTAAATCGAGAACGGACCGAGGTGGCGCCCTCGGCCTCGTCCCACTCTTTGCGGCGCTCGAGCACCTTGCCTTGAAAGGACTGCTTGCTGGCGTCGATGGTGAAGTAGTGCTCGCTGATCCAGTCCTCGCCGACGACGATCGCGTCGCTCGAAATCATGCCCATGCCTCCCCGGCACCGGCGACCGGGTGACCGCTCGGCACCACCAGCAGCAGTGGCCGTACCAGCTGACGGTCAGGGGTCATCCCAGCGGCGAGCGTCCGTTCCTCGGCCACACCGACCTTCCGCTCCTTGACGCTGGAGCGCTGGATGAGGGCGTCCGCCTCTTCGACCCAATGAGTAGCCCGCTCGGACCAGGCATGTACTCGCTCGGTCACCGCCACCTCCGCCGAGGCGAAGATCAGCCGCATCTCGGCCTGAGCCCTCTTTACCGACGCCGCGATCAGGGGCTGAAGGGCGCCAACGTCCGCGACGGGACCAGGATTGCTCAATGCGTTCGCCAGCCCGACTGAGGCCACCAGTTCGACGGCCGAGCCGTAGGCAGTGATCAAGCAGAAGTTCGGATTGGCCGGGTTGGGGAACTCGGCCGACAGGTACGCGGACGCCACCACTTGACCGCGCCGGTTCGTCAGTGTCCCCAGAAGCAGCACGGTTGGATGCTCGACATCACCGCGTACGGAAAACACCTGGTTGCGTGCCAGGCTCGCCAGCGCACGGTCGGCCGCCCAGTCGTTCACGGGATGCAACGGGCCCAGAAAATGCGCTTCGGGCCACGACGAACTTGAAGTGTCCGCCAGAGCGTCCTTGAGCAGCTGAGCCCCCGCTGCTCGGAGGTGACCAGTTTGAACTCGCTGGTGACGCGACGGTCGGCGAGGTAGCTCTGGGGCAGGACCTCGAGGCGCTGCTGGAGGTCCGGTGGCGGAGCGAACGTGACGATGCTTTGGGTCGGGTACTCGGTCCAGGCCAGCCCGCCGGCGGAGACCGGAGCGCTCGGCTTGACGTAGGCCTCCTGGACGGCTTCGCGGAGGAAGTCGACTTGCGTGGCGTACAAGGTTGAAGCCTGTTCGGCGGGGGATGGCGTGGGCTCGGAGATCGACTGGCTAAGGGCTGCGATCCTGGCCAGCATGCCCGCGATGGGGTCGGCGTCGAGAACGTAAGCGGTGGAAGCGACCACATCATCGAGTTCGACTTCCTTGGCCAACACCTTACGGATCTCTTCCTCCTCGCCCGCGACGTCGTACTTGCCCATCAGCGAGGCGACATCGCCGAGCGCCTGGTGGGCCTCGTGCTCCTTGTCGATCAGCCGGCTCAGCACGCGCAAGTCACCGGAGAAGTCATCGCTATGTGGGTCCAGCAGCAGGGTGGTGATCTGCGGGGCGAACTTCTGGCCGTACCGGTCGATGCGTCCGTTGCGCTGCTCGATGCGGATCAGGCTCCACGGGATGTCGAAGTGGATCAGCTCATGGCACTGCAGATGGAGGTTGACGCCCTCCGAGGCCACGTCACCGGTCACCAGTACGCGAATCGGAGAACTGGCCTGCTTGAAGCTTTCGACGACGTCCTGCTGCTCTTCATCGGTGAGGCCGCCGTGAAGGATGACCACCTGGTCATCGGAGAGCTTCAGGTCGTGAGGCAGCTTGGACCGCAGCCACTTCAGGGTGGGGACGCGTTCGGCGAACACCACAGCCCGCACTGCGGAGTTGGGGCCCACCCCGAGGGAGCGCAAGTACTCGACCAGCTTCGTGTACTTGGCAGAAGGCGCCAACAATGCAGCCTCAGCCAGCGCTTCCAGGCGTTCTAGCGCGGTGATCTCGCGGGACTGTGCCAGCGTCGGGTGCGAGCCGAGCCGCTTGATGCGCTCCCGAACGGTCTCACGCAGCGCTGCCGGTGATGACAGGAAGCCCTTGGCCAGCGTCCATGGGAACAGCTTGGCGCCTGTGCCCGAATAGGGGGAAGTTCCCGTCGCGGGGTGGAGCCACATCTCATCGAGTTCGCGGGCAATGGCGTCCTCGGCCGGGGATGCAGACACGAGCCAGTTCTGCGGCTGCTTGCGTTCGGCCCAGTTCGCGCCGACCTCTTTGGCGACCTCGGGGCTGTGCCGGTGGCGCCGAACGATCAGTCGCTGCACCTCGTCGGGAATGATCGTGCCGTCGGGTCGTACGGCCGTGGGCTCCAACAGCCGAATCAGCTCGGCGAACGAGGCCGGGTTGCCGTTGTGCGGGGTCGCGGAGGCCAGGATTAGCGCGTCGGTGTTCGGCGCCAGGACGCGGGCCAGCCGGTTGTTCTGAGTCGCGGAGTTGGTCAGGTTGTGCGACTCGTCGATCACCACGGCATCCCACTTGTGGTGGCGCAAGGCCGCTACGTAGCGGTCGCTCTTCAGCGTGTCGATCGAGATAATGACCCGCTTGAAGTACGTGAAAGGGTTACGGGTCGCTGGCAGCTTCTGCCGGACGCGCTGGATGCCGACCGAGTCCAGCCGTACGAACGGGATCGCGAACCGGCACCACATCTCGTGCTGCATCTGCTCTAGAACGTGTCGGGGGCTGACGATCAGGATGCGCTCCCCACGGCCGCGCCGGATCAGCTCCGAAAGGATCATGCCGATCTCGAGCGTCTTGCCGAGGCCTACGGCGTCAGCAAGCAGGATGCGCGTACGCAGGTTCGCCGGATCTAGGGCCTGCCGAACCGCGGACAGCTGGTACTGAAGCGTGTCGGCCAACATCTCGGTAGAGACGGTCAGCGACGCGCCATCAAGCGGCACCGCCGTCTTGCGGAGGGTTGACTCCAGCCACAGGCGTGATCGCCTGTAGTAGTGAGAATCGTCAGCGACAACGACCGCCTGTGCCGGGTCCAGCACCTCGATCGCGTCCAGGCCGCTGTAGAACGCCGCAGTCGTGTCACGTACCAACTCAGACAGGCCTTGTACCCGCAGTAGCCAACCATCCTGGGTGTGGTCCACTCCGGTGACCAGCCACTCCTCGTCCCGGATAACCACCACAGAGCCAGGAGCCACGTTGACGCTCGATTCGACAGCCGTGTCGGTCAAAGCCCGGTCCTCCTGCATGGGGTGCGGCAGGGCCACGCTCGCGGTCCCCGCCTCTCCTTCAGCAACCTAGCGGACGCTCGCCCCGGGAATTCTTTGGGCTCGCGTTTCCTAATGCTGGCTCGGGTGAGTTTGCTTGGCTGATCGTAGAAAGCGCCAGGAGCCACCAGCACGGAGATCCCTTGCCCGATCTCAGTGAGGCCCAGCCTTGGCACCGAGGTGCTCGGACGTCACTTCGGAGTCGCGCCTCCGAAGAAGTTTGAGCGTGCCCTCCTGCCCAACCTACCGACAGTGAAGCGTGACAAGGCGACATCTCGCTTGACGACTAGCGAGTGTGCCCCGTCGATGCTGACGAGGAAGGGCTCCGACGAGTCGTTCGACACGAGTGATCGATGTACCCGGTGCGGCGCAGACTCGCTCAGGTGCGCTACCACGTCCTCGGTGAGTTGGTCGCCCTCACACTATTTTGGGTGTATCCGAGGGGTTGAAGAAGAGCACACCGTTGCGCAGGCCCGGAGCCACATGGCAGGCAGCTTCCCTGTGGCACCCTCCGCGATCAGGTGTCGCGACGGCGCTGACGCCAATCAAGCCACTCGCCGTGCGCGTCGGCCCACGTGCGCGGCCAGCGAGGGACGATGTCACCTCGAGAGACATAGACCCAGTGCGTAGGCATCTCTTCTGGTGCGCCGCTGTATCCGCCCTGATAAAGGCCACCGCGCGTCCACTGGAAGACGATGCTTGGGTCGAGGAAGTCGGGGTGCCAGGCGGCGAAATAGCCGTCATCATCGAGGCGAGCAGCGACCTTGACGATTTCGCCGGGGAACATATTGTGCGGCCGGTCCAAGATGGTCTCATTGGGTGGTGTAACGAAGACCTCGAACCTCCCGTCGGGGTCGCTCAACTCTTGGTCGCGAACGATCACGTTCGGTAGCCAGGCAGGAGTTCCAGGTGAGGGGACTCGGGTCAGCGTGACCCTGCGCTGGTCGAAGTCGTACTCCGAAACCCACTCGGCGTCCGAGGACACGGACGAATGCTCGGTCTCCGGGATCGGGATCCTTGTCCAGGTGCCGTCGGGGTGTAGCTGGACCTTGAACCCGTCCGGTGTCATTGCGCGGGCGCTGTTCCATGGGTGGCGCCGCCGTCTCGCCTCCCACTGGGTGTGAGCGTATGCCCATGCGGGGAGAACTCTGGTGGGCGTTCTCAGGATCTCCCCGCAGGAGGCGTGGGTCCAGTGCCGAAACATGTGGCTCTCTGCATCTCCGAGACGGAGTCCGCCATGCATGTAGCGAGCCCAAAGCATGCCATCGCAGACGATGGGGTCCTCCACAAAGTCAGCACGCCAGGCCGCGAGGTAGCCATCATTTCTGAGTTGGGCAGATATCTTGACGATCTCGCCGGGAACTAGACGGTCCCGCCACCCATCCTTCGCCACGACGAATACCTCGAAGCGCCCATCCGGGTCGCTGAGCGTTTCGTCGCGGACGATCTCGATAAGTTGCCAATCCCCTGTTCCCTGGCCCCCCGCGCGCGTCACCGTGATCATCCGTTGGCCGAAGTCGTACTCCGAAACCCACCTGGCGTTCGAGTAGTCGGTCGGATGGTCAACGAAGTCCGCCACTTCGACCTCGGTCCAGGTGCCGTCGCCGTGCAGCTCCACCTCGACCCCGTCGGGACGCATTGCGTACATGGTGTTCCCTTCGTGGCGATGCAGCCGTGCAAGCCAAGTCAACGGTACAGACACGGGACCCGTCGGCTGCGGCAGGGCGCCATTCTGCACTTCGGGTATCAGCAGAACCACTAACGTTGGATTCAGCGGGCTTTGGGCGCGGTCGTGGAAGCGCAAGCGCACGCAACGCTGGGGGATGATGGACGAGACACTGCACCACGCACCGGCAAGCGCGCAAAATCCGGCCACCGTCACTCGGTCGTGGCAGGTGGCGAGCCGCATCGTGGCGAGTCGGCCTGAGCTGAGCGTGAGTTGGGCGGACTGGTACGACGGACCAGACCACCTCGTCGTCCATGACGGCGCCTTTGGATCCGCTCTCCACTTCGATCGCGACGATGGGCCCACCTGGGAGTCCGGCACCGCCCCCGATCGCGATCTGCGGTGGAGGGACGTCCAAGACATTGACGCACCCAACGCGTTTGCGCCGATCAACTGGACAGCTCACTGGGGGCAGCCCGTGAACGATGCAGGCCTCACCGCGAAGCCGGCGATCTACACGTTGATCGGCCACATCCTGCAGACGCGCGCCGATGAGCGCCGGTGGACAGCAACCCCCGCCAAGCTGGTCCACCCCACCGACGCCTCCGCGGACGCGCCCGACTCCGCCTTCAGTCTGTGCAGCGAGTTCCCGACCCTCGAGTCCACAGTGAATTGGTACACCTCCCTTATCAATGCGCACTACCGCCGAGCATCCGGCGCGGGCCGTCTAGCGGTCTGGCATGAGCCGCTGTGGCTGCTCGCGATGAATGGCGAGCCGCGGCTCGTCCTCGATGAAGCGGGCCACGTGCACATGACCTCCAGCTCATTGGCTGAGGCATTAGCGATGCTGGCTGCTGCAGCAGACATGGGCGGTATCGAAGACCCCTGGCACCTCGATGTACTGGAGGCACTGGCGCGGGTCAGAGGGAGCTTCGCTTCGCTCGCGGCACTTCTTCGCCGCGGCCCGGTCGAGACCGTCCAAGCCGTGAAGCCGGACCACAACACGACGCAGCCGTCCGGCCGCAGGCTCCTGACCCAGTCCGAGCGAGACGAGGCCGGATGGAGTCTGCCACCAATAACTACGCGCATCGTGATCCTGACCGGCCCCGGCATATCCACCGAGTCCGGTAGCGCGACTTCCCGCGACTTCACCGAGCGATGGAAGAACCACGACATCGGGGAGATTGCCTCATTGGAGGCTTTCGCGCGGGACCCAGCGTTCGTTCACGAGTTCTACGACATGCTTCGGCGCACCGCCTTCGCCGCCGAGCCGAACGCTGCGCACTACGCCCTTGCCGAGCTTGGGTGGCGGTTGGGCGGAGACGTGATGATCGTGACCGTGAACCTCGATGACCTCCATGAGCAGGCCGGGAACCACGACGTCATCCACATGCACGGTGAAGTGAAGAGTGCTTGGTGCACGGCTTGCGGTATGCGATGGAACTGGGGCACCGACCTCGGAGATGAAACTCCCTGCCCGGGCTGTCAGCACACAGGGATGCGTCCCGACGTCGTCTGGTTCGGCGAGCCCGTGTACCAGTTGGCCGACATCAATGCGGCCGTGGACTCTTGCGAGCTACTTGTAGTGATCGGGATCTCAGGGGCGGTCGATCCAGCAGCTGCCCTCGCAGCCCGGGCGAAGGCACATGGCGCATGGACCGTCCTGCTCAACCTTGAAGACGATCGTGAGGGGTGGCGATTCGACGAAGTCCGTCTCGGCCCCGCGGCCTCGATCGTTCCCGCCTGGGTAGACGATGAGCTTGAGAAGCGGAAGGATCAAAACGCATAGACCGAAGCCCGCCCCGAGCGGCGTGCGGCCCTTGGGTGCTTCTGCCGACTGCACTCTCTCAACTGAGCGAAGCGAGCACCACCACAGGTCAGGTCTCGTCAGGGTCGATCCAGTCCCCCAGCGCGTACGGGACGACCTCTCGGCTCGGCACCCAGGTAGTCGGGCGTCGCCCCTTCCATGGAGATTCGGCGTGCCACCAGACTGACTTCTTGATGTCTCCCCAGCGCAGGGTGAGGTCGCCGAAGTAGGCGTCGTCGAAGCGCTCGTGAAGTGCGAGGGGGAAGCCGTCGGGGCCTGGTGCGCACCTCGCGCTGAACCGAACGTCCTGGCCTTCGCGCGAGACGTAAACAAGGAAGTTCCCTGCCGGGTCTGAGACATTCTTGTCGAGACGAGGGAGGGTGTAGTCGCCGCGATCCAGTGAGGTCGCGACCACGTGGAACCACACACCATCGGGGTCGAAGAAGCCCACCCACTCGTCGTCCATGGGGTCATCCTGCCAGCGGACCAGGCTTGCCGGCGCTGAGGGCCAATCCCATCAATATGGGCCCACGTTTGGGGCGCTGCGATCCCCGCCGCGGCCACGAGGTCCGACGCAACATCCGGCCCGACCGCGCTTCAGCGGCCGGGCCGACTTTGCTGAGTGATGTGGCTGAGCGGCCGCGAGTCCGAGGTCGTGGCGGCCCAATTTCCCTTGTCGAGGCGACGAGTTCGTAGGCTCAGCGTCGCCGGTCATCGTCTTCCACAAGCCGTGCTCACTCGCGAAGAGCCTCGCCTGTTCGTCGAGGTGTCGATCCCATGCCCGACCCCAGGGCGGGATCAGGTACGTGAGGCCGATGAACGCGGCCACGATGATGGCGGACGGCCAGCGTCCGGCTTGGGTCTCAAGGACGACAGCGATCGCGCCCACGATGATGCGGGTCTGCCAGGCGAAGCCCCCGAGGGGTACCCACGCCAGAAGCCGCCCGGTTCCGACGACGAGGCCACGGATGAGGTCCCACGGGACGGTCCACAACCGGCCCGCCAGGTCGAAGCGAGTCCGACCCCAGCGGAGGCGACCGATGCCGTGGACGATCAGCGCCGCCATGTCGCGGTCGGTCATCCTCCCGGCGAGGTAGGCGTCCACGACTTCTTGAGCCAGCAGGATCTGCCGTCGGCCGGCGGCGTCGACCGGACGGCCTTGAGCGACCACGCGCAGCTGGATGCCGCTGAGGTCGACCCAGTCAACGACCAACCGCAGTGGGACCACCAGCCGCCTCGCCTCCTCGGGAGTTGGCCGACGAGCGGCCCGCAAGATGCGGACGGCGAGACCCTCAGCGACGCCCAATGCGAGAAGTACCAGGACGGACGCGCCGAGGAGAATGACGCCCACTCCGAGCGTCGGGGGAAGGACGGCGATGAAGACGAGCCAAAGCAGGCTGGCGATGATCAGGTGAGGCAGTGCGGCTGCGGTCTTGATCAGGGCTCCCTTGACCTCCCGCCCCGGCGGATCGCTGGTCGGCTTCGTGACGGGTCTCTGCCTCTCCCTGTCCCTGACGATGAGACGGGCATCGACGTGGAGTGCAGCGCTCACGAAACGGCTCGTTCCGTGGCACCCAAGTCGGAGAGTCGGGTGACTTCCTTGAGGGTGGTCTCACCGTCGGTCCAGGTCAGGACGTCGGCGAGTGTGAGCCCGTCGACGAGCATGGCCCGGATCGCAGCGCCGGCTCGCCGTTCGAGGGCGTCGCGTTCCTTGAGGGTGACGATCAGGGTGAGGGCGGCGGCGTCGAGCCGCTTGTCCCGTTCGGCTGCCTTCGCGCGCCGACGCGCTTGGGCGGCGACCGCCGCCTGCCGCGCGGCCCGCCGAATCGACTGCTCCCCGGGCTTCGTCTCGGTCATCGTGCCGCTCCTTGGTGTGAGTCCTCTCACTGTCCAGAAGCGAAGCGAAGCCCCCTCCACGGACACCTGGACGGCTCGAAGTCGTTGTGACGGCGCTGGGTATTGCGGGCGTGAATCTCGGGCCTGACGTGCCTGACCGGCTCACGACGGATCCGTCGTCGCGACTGCGACCTCGACAATCGGCCTCACCGATGCTCCAGCCCCGTGGCCTCAGCCGACAGTCGCCCCGACCACCGTTAACTCGGATCGCAGCGTCAACCAGAGCAGCCCCGACGCCTCCTGTGAAGACGGTCCGGGTCACCACCGAACCCAGAAGGACTGTGGTGGTCACCCCGAAGACCACCACACCGGTGAACCAGACCCGCAGCGTGCCCAAGACCGTCACCTCTGCCCGCAGCACAACCGCCAGAAGTCCGCGAAGGTCCCCACGGTAGGTCAGACGACCCGGCTGGAGTGGCGCCGCCGCCGGTGCGCACCAGGTCTGGGAAGCCGGGCGAGCGGTACCGCTAGGCCGTGACGGTCCGCTCATCCAGGACGCACCGACAGACGCAAGGTCCTACATTCGCCACGCAGACGCGAGAAAGGACGAGATGTGACCGCCGCCCGTCCGTGCGCCTCTGCGACCTTCTTTGGCGGGATCCCCGACTGGTCTGCGACGTTCGACGGCCAATGGCTCCAGATCAGCGACGGCACGACGATCTCCCCGCACCAGATCCGCGACGTTGATGTGCAGCGGAAGCTGATGTGGTCCAACGTCGTCGTCTCCGACGACAACGGTCGGCAAACCCTGCTGCCAGGGCTCGACCACAACACTGCCAGACAGCTCGGGGCCGCGCTCGACCAGGCTGCCGTGGAGGTGAGGCGCCGGGCGGGTCTCCTGCAGGAGCTCCACGCCAACGGGCCTCGCATCGCCGCATGGTGGAGCCAGGCTGTGGCGACGATGAGCTCACCGCAGTGGGTGACTCACAGCCAGGTCAAGGCGTTGGTGGAGAGCCGGCCGCGCAGCACGTCCGGGCCAGGACTGGCCGAGTGCTGGTCGCTGCCCGACCTGGCCGCACACGTGGCCGCCTTGCCCGCCGTTTGGGCGGAGGCTGTCTCCGGATGGGCGCACGTCGATCTGGGGGCGTGGGCGGCGCAGACGAACGCAGGGCTGCTGTGGAACGAGAAGCAGGTGATGCGGGACTGGTTCGACACGATCGAGAAGTCGCCGCTCACCGATGAGCAGATCGACGCGGTCGTCCGCTTCGACAACCGGACTCTTGTGGTCGCCGCCGCTGGCTCCGGCAAGACATCAACCATGGTCGCCAAAGCTGCGTACGCGATCGCTCGCGGGATCGCCGAGCCCAACGAGATCCTGATGCTCGCGTTCAACGACCAAGCAGCCAAGGAGATGGGCAAGCGGGTCACGTCCCGCCTGACGGGCCCGGTACCGGACACGATGACGTTCCATGCGTTCGGTCTGCGCGTCATCGGCGAGGCCCAACACCACAAGCCGGGCGTCGTAGACCTCGGCGACGACGATGGGATCGCCAGGCTGTCTCAGATCGTCGACCGGCTGCGTGAAGCCGACCGGGGGTTCCGTTGGGAGTGGGACCTGTTCAGGATCGTCTTCGGACAGGCCCTCGCTGTGTTCGACGAAGGGTTCAACCGCGACGGCACCCGCTCGGCGAGGTTCCCCACGATGAACGGCGAGCTGGTCCGCAGCCAAGGCGAGCAGATGATCGCAAACTGGCTCTGGGTCAACGGCGTTAACTACGAGTACGAGAGACCGTACGAGCACGACGTCGCCGACGACCACCACGCCCAGTACAGGCCGGACTTCTACTACCCCGAACTCGGCGTCTACCACGAGCACTGGGCCGTCGACTCCCACGGCAGCCCGCCACCCGCGTTCAAACGCTACGGGGCCGACATGGACTGGAAGCGCGCCACGCACCTTCATTACGGCACGACACTGCTCGAGACCAGATGGGGCGACCTCCTCGACGGGACGCTGTTGGAGAGCCTGCACGAGCAGCTGACCCGCTTTGGCGCCGTCCTGGACGAGAACCCCTACCGGGAGGCACCTGGCCAGCCACCGATCGAGGACGAACAAATGCTCCGCCTCGTCCGGAAGTTCCTGGTCCATGCGAAGAGCAACCGCATCGACCTTGGGGCGGCCTCCAGTGCGAATCCCCGCGACCGTCTCTTCCTGCGCCTAGCTGGGCGGATCCTTACCGAGTGGGACGCAGGGCTTGGCCGCGACGATCTGGTCGACTTCGAGGACATGCTTAACCGGGCCGCCGACCTGATCCATGCCCGGGCGTGGCCCAGCAAGTACAAGCTCGTGATGGTCGACGAGATGCAGGACACGAGCCTTGGCCGAGCCCGGCTGATCCAGGCGCTCCTCGCCCAGAACCCCTACACGTATCTGTTCGCCGTGGGCGACGACTGGCAGTCCATCAACCGGTTCGCCGGGTCGGACGTGTCGGTGATGAGCGACTTCGAGGACTGGTTCGGGCCTGCCGACACCTGCTATCTGACACGGACGTTTCGTTCACCCCAGTCGCTGTGCGACCTCGCCTCAGCGTTCATCAGCAAGAACCCCCACCAGATCATGAAACGCGTCGTGTCGGACCGTCCCGGGCCGCAGTCTCCGGTCACGGCTGTAGCCGTCCAGAAGGCTGGCATCAGCCAGGCGGTGGCCGAGCATCTGCAGGCCCTGGACGAGGCGGCGGACGCTCCGACGAGCGTGCTGCTCCTCGGGCGCTACAACGACGACCTCGACCCGGTCCGATACCTCAAAGGCCAGCGGTGGGCCCACCTGTCGCTGACCCTGAGCACGGTGCACTCCGCGAAGGGTACGGAAGCAGACCATGTGGTCGTCCTGAACGTCTGCAAGGGCGCGTTCCCGTCGACGATCCAGGACGACCCGCTCCTCGAACTGGCGATGCCGAACTCGGAGGACTTCCCGCATGCGGAGGAGCGGCGCCTGTTCTACGTGGCGCTCACACGCGCACGGCGCTCGGTTCTTCTGGTGACGCGAGGGACGCGCAAGTCGCCCTTCCTGGGTGAGCTCGGGCTTGAGAGCCTGGTGGCGAAGCGGGGCATAGGCCAGGATGCTGGGCCGGCCGTCGAGTGCCCTGACTGCCATCGGGGTGTGGTCGTTCCAAGGAGGAGGCGAAGCGACGGACGACCCTTCTGGGGATGCTCGAGGTTCAGCGAAGGATGCAGTTGGATGAGTTCCTGGGACAGGAGACCAGCGGGATCGTCTGCGGCTGTTAGTGCCAGTTGTTGATCCGCATCACCTGACGGTCGTGCCACGCACCAATCTGCTCGTTGACCGGCTCTCCGGGCCTGAAGCCGAGCTGGTTGCCCCCTCCATCGCACTGCTTCTAGTCCTCCTGCCGCCCGATGCCGACCGCTTCGGGCGTCACGCCGCCCGGCGAAGCCCGCTGGCCAATGTCCCTGCCGATTGTCCCGATGTCCTCATGTGGCACACACCTGGTGCACCAGAGGAGAAAGTCTCCGCGGATGTGTCCGTGGAGGGCCCTCCGGATCGCTTCTGGATGGTGTGATGAGTCTTCACAAGATCACCGCCGGATCGGGGTACGACTACCTGACCCGGCAGGTCGCCGTTCAGGACTCAACCGAGAAGGGCCACGCCGGCCTGGCGTCGTATTACACCCAGCGGGGTGAGACGCCGGGCGTGTGGATGTGCTCTGGCATGGCCGGTCTGGAGGGCTTGAACGTCGGCGATGTGATGACTGCGGAGCAGATGCAGTCCCTGTTCGGCGCTGGGATGCACCCTCTTGCCCGGAAACGGATGGCCGATTTGGCGGGCCCGGGCCTGGTCGAACGGGACTACCTGGAGGTGGCCCGGCTGGGTGTGCCGTTCAAGATCCACACCAACGACGTGTCCCCGTTCCGCGTCGAGGTCGCCAAACGGTTGGCGTCGTTGAACCTGCTCGATGGGTTGCCGGCCCGGTCCGCGGTCGGCGTCGCGGAGCGGGCGCGGGTGCGTACCGAGGTGGGTCGGGAGTTCTTCTGGGCCGAGTATGGACGCGAACCTGCCGATGCGCGTGAGCTGGCTGGGTTGATCGCGAAGCTGTCCAGGTCACAGACGACCGCGGTCGCGGGGTTCGATTTGACGTTTTCGCCGGTGAAGTCGGTGTCAGCGTTGTGGGCTCTGGCCGACACAGGCACGGCGGCGATCATCGAACGCGCGCACGACCAGGCGGTAGCCGACGCCCTGAGGTTGATCGAGGACCATGCCTTGTTCACCCGGACGGGTGCGAAGGGTGTGCGCCAGGTCAACGTTCGTGGTTTGGTGGCTGCGGGGTTCACGCACCGGGATTCCCGGGCGGGTGACCCGGACCTGCATACCCATGTGGCGGTCGCGAACAAGGTGCAGACCCTGGATGGACGCTGGTTGTCGATCGACGGACGGGTGTTGTTCAAGGCGAAGGTGACCGCCTCAGAGACCTACAACACTGCCCTGGAGCGCCACCTGGCCGACGCGTTGGGCGTCCAGTTCGTCGACCGGGTCACCGCTGCGGACAAGCGTCCGGTGCGGGAGATTGACGGGGTCGACCCGGTGTTGAACCGGCGCTGGTCGGCCCGGCGGCGCAGCATCGAGGCGCGCCGCGAGGAGCTTGCGGTCGAGTTCCAGGCCACGCATGGCCGGCCTCCGACCGCGATCGAAACCCTCGCACTGGCGCAGCAGGCCAACCTGGAAACCCGGCAGGACAAGCACGAACCGCGCACCTTGGCCGAGCAGCGCGCCACGTGGCGGGCCCAAGCCGAGCAGGTGCTCGGCGGACCCGACGGAGTCCGCGCCATGATCTATCGTGCTCTCCACCCCACCCGAACTGACCGGCCCGTGCTCGATGCGGCGTGGTTCAGCATGGAAGCCGCCGGCATCGTCGCGACGATGGAGGCTGGTCGGGCGACGTGGCAGAGCTGGCATGTCCGGGCCGAAGCCCAGCGCCGGGCTCGCTCTGCAGGCGTCCCGACCGGCCAATTGACTGTCACGGTGGATCGGCTCGTCGCTGTCGCGTTGGCGGAGTATTCGGTCGCCCTGGCGGTCCCCTCTGATGGGGTGAGCGAGCCGGCGGTGTTGCGCCGAGTGGATGGGCAGTCGGTCTACACCATCGCGGGTGCGGATGTGTTCACTTCCCGGCGGATCCTGGCCGCCGAGCAGCGCCTCGTCGTAGCTGCCGGACGCACGGATGGGATGCTCGTCGACCCGGCGACGGTCGACGTGGCGCTGTTGGAGACGACCGCCAATGGGGTCGAGTTGAATGCCGGGCAAATCGGGTTGGTGCGAGCGTTGGCTGGTTCTGGGGCGCGGGTCCAGGTGGCGATCGCCCCGGCCGGATCGGGCAAGACCACCGCCATGCGGGCCCTGTCCCGGGCGTGGACCGAGGCCGACGGCACCGTGGTCGGGCTCGCCCCCTCCGCTGCCGCCGCTGGTGCTCTTGGTAACCAGATCGACGCTCACACTGACACCCTCGCGAAGCTGACCTGGTCTATCACCCACCAGGAACTGCCCGACTGGGCCGCCGCGATCGGCGCCAAGACGTTGCTGGTGATCGACGAGGCGGGCACGGCCGACACGCTGTCCCTGGACGCCGCCGTGGGCTTCGTGCTGGAGCGTGGCGGCAGTGTCCGGCTGATCGGCGACGACCAACAACTCGCCGCCATCGGC